>Ga0185317_100071_pt1 | contig 40998 bp, 30 predicted proteins | sample DevilsHole_FD_128020 | JGI IMG/M metagenome (GOLD analysis project Ga0185317, IMG submission 128020) | Groundwater microbial communities from Devils Hole, Nevada to study Microbial Dark Matter (Phase II) - Devils Hole (SPADES assembly)... | ecosystem: Environmental > Aquatic > Deep subsurface >...
CACCGCGGCCGCCGCGGTTGAGCACGTGCGTATAGATTTCGGTGGTCTTCACGTCTGAGTGTCCGAGCAGTTCTTGAACCGTTCGAATGTCATAGCCGTCCGCCAGCAGGTGCGTGGCGAATGAATGGCGCAGTGTGTGGGGAGTCGCCGGCTTGTGAATGGCGGCCTGCCGCACGGCTTCGCGCACGGCGCGTTGGATTTCGGACTCGTCCAGGTGGTGACGGCGTTTGATGCCACTGCGCGGGTCGGTGGAAAGGCGAGCGGCGGGAAAGACGTATTGCCAGCCCCACTCGCGATCGGCGTTCGGGTATTTTTCGGCCAGAGCGAACGGCAGGTAGACGTGGCCGAACCCCTGTTTCAGATCGTTCTGCTGCGTCTGCCGCACCTCGTTCAAGTGTTTCGCGAGCAGCGACTTGGCGACGGCCGGCAGCATGGTCACGCGATCTTTTTGTCCCTTTCCGTCGCGGACGGTGATCTGGTTCATGGCGAAGTCGATGTCCTTGACGCGCAGCCGCAGCGCGTCGAGCAATCGCAGGCCGGCGCCGTAGAGCAGCAACGCGACGAGCCGGTGCACGCCGGACATGCGATCGAGCACGGCGCGGACTTCCTCGCGCGTGAGCACGACGGGCAACCGCTCGGGCTTTTTCGCGCGAATCACGTCTTCGATGCGATCGAGCTTCCGATCGAGTACGGCACGATACAGGAACAACAGCGCGCACAATGCTTGATTCTGCGTGGACGCGGCGACGTTGCCTTGAACGGCCAAGTGCGTCAGGAATTGATTGATCTCCGGCTCGCCCATTTCCGACGGATGCCGTTTGTTGTGGAACAGGATGAATCGAGTGATCCAACCCACATAGGCCTCCTCGGTGCGGATCGAATAATGCCGCGCGCGGATGGCGGCGCGGACACGGTCAAGGAGTTTGGGCGGTTGGCCGGCGGGCGTGTTGGTTGATCCTGGCTCAGTCCCAGGCGCGCTGCGAAGTTGCGGACCAGGATGATCCATTCGGTAGTCCTCAGTCAAGCCGACAGGACGCTACCGGGCGTCGAGACGGCTGTCAAGCGAGACGTATGCCGGATGGTGGATGAATGGTTGCGACGTACTTTCGGCGGGGGCCGCGACGCACTTTGCATGTCGGGACGCCATCCGTGGTGTTTGTCGCCTGGCGCGAGGCCGGAACGCCACGGAGGGCGTTCCGACACGACGCGCTTGGCAATCGCAAGAAACTCGGGCTGAACGATCGGAACAGGAACAGCCAAAGACGGCGGCGCCACCTCACTCTGAGCCACTGCGACAAGCTCGAGAACTTCACCGAGGAGTTCTGCGACTCAAATGATCGGCGGCAACTTGCAGATTGGTTCGATCTTCGGTAGCGTGCCCGCCTGTCGCTCGCGTTCCGCCATGATCGGTGCGCGTGGGCGTAGGCGCAGATGCTCCGTCTGCTCGCTGCACACAACGAACGACCAACGACCGGAGTGCATGCCATGACGAACGACCGCTCGACCACTTCGAACGGAGTGGTAGCCCCTCGCACGCGCACTCAGCGGATGCTCGATCTGATTGAATGGGCGGGCAACAAGCTGCCCGACCCGGCGATGTTGTTTGTCGCCTGTCTCGTGATCACCTGGATTCTGTCGGCGGTGCTGGCGCCGGTCGAGTTCACCGAGATCGATCCGCGGACGCTGGGCGTCGACGCAGCGGGCAACGCGAAAACGCCGCAGCCGATTCGCGTTCAGAACCAACTGAGCGGCGCGTCCCTGGCCGGTTTTCTGTCGAAGATGGTCAAGACGTTTACCGATTTTCCGCCGCTCGGCGTGGTGCTCGTGGCGCTGCTGGGCGTCGGGGTCGCCGAGCACACCGGCTTCATCGCCGCGCTGATCAAGGGCATGCTCAGCTTCACGCCACGGCGGCTGCTCACGCCCATGTTGGTGCTGGTGGCGATCATGAGCCACTCGGCCGGCGACACCGGTTACGTGCTGGTGATTCCGCTCGGCGGCGTGATCTTTGCGGCGGCGGGTCGGCACCCGGTCGCCGGCATTGCGGCGGCGTTCGCCGGCGTTTCGGGCGGCTTCAGCGCCAACTTCCTGCCGTCGGGACTCGACCCGCTCTTGCAGGGTTTCACCCAGTCGGCCGCCCAGGTGATCGATCCGGCGCGGCACGTGAACCCGCTGTGCAATTGGTTTTTCATGAGTGCGTCGAGCGTGTTGATCTCGTCGGTCGCGTGGTACATCACCGACTACGTGATCGAGCCGCGGCTGCGGTCGAGCCCGGTCGACGCCGATCCGAAAGACATTCCGCGCATGGACGCGATGACCGACGCCGAGCGGCGCGGGCTTGTCGCGGGTCTGGCGGCGATGGCGGTCGGGTTTGGGCTGCTGGCGGCGGCGGCGTGGCCCGGCGATTCGCCGCTGCGGTCGAAGTCGGGCGAACTGGCCGCTCACGGCGCCCCGCTCATGGATGCGATTGTACCGCTCATCTTTCTGCTCTTCCTCGCGCCCGGCGTGGTACACGGCTATGTCGCCGGCACCGTCCACGACCACCGCGACATCGTCAAGGGCATGAGCAAGTCCATGAGCACGATGGGCTACTATCTGGTGATGGCGTTCTTCGCCGCCCAGTTTACGTTTGCGTTTCGCGAGTCGAACATCGGGGCGCTCTGCGCCGTGAAGGGGGCGAGCTTCCTGAAAGAGCTGGCGTTGCCCGGTCAGGTGACGATCGTCGGCATCATTCTGATCACGACCTTGGTGAATCTGCTGATCGGTTCGGCGTCGGCCAAGTGGGCGTTGCTCGGCCCGATCTTCGTGCCGATGCTGATGCAGCTTGGCATGTCGCCCGAGTTGACTCAGGCGGCGTACCGCATCGGCGATTCGAGCACGAACATCATCACGCCGCTGATGCCGTACTTTCCACTGGTCGTGGTGTACTGTCAGCGTTACGTGAAGGGCACCGGCATCGGAACGCTGATCTCGCTGATGGTTCCCTACTCGCTGTCGTTTCTCGCGAGTTGGACGATCCTTCTGGTGATCTACTGGGGCCTCGGTCTGCCGCTCGGATTGCAGGCGACCTACACCTATCCGTGATGCGAACGGCCCGCCTACGTCGCGACGAGTTGCCGATCAGGCTGCAGCCTGACCGGCAACTCCCCGCGTACGTGGGTCGGACCGCTGTAGCCGCAGGCCGGCGATGTGAAGGGACCCCGCGTACGTGGGTCGGACTGAAGCCGACGCCCGTCGACAGGACGCGCCGGGTGAGCGTGGCTCAGGCTTCGCAGTTGCTCACGGTTTCGCCGTTCAGGCAGGTGTCGGAGTCGTTGCCGCCGTCGAGCGTGTCGTTGTCGTCGCCGCCGTCGAGCGTGTCGTTGCCATCTCTGCCGTAGAGCACGTCGTTGCCGGCCTCGCCGGCAAGCGAATCGTGGCCTGATCCGCCGTCCAGCGTGTCGTCGCCGCTTCCGCCGATCAGCGTATCGTCGCTGGCGTCTGATCCGACGAGACTGTCGTTTCCGGACCCGCCGACCAGCAGGTCCTGGACGCCGCTGCCGCCGGCAACCGTATCGTTGCCGGATCCGCCGGCTACGGTGTCGTGTCCCTCGCCGCCACTGAGGCTGTCGTTGCCGAGGCCGCCGGCTACGGTGTCGTCTGCGACTCCTCCGTCGACCGTGTCGTCGCCTGCGCCGGCATAGATCCGGTCGTTGCCGCCTGCTCCATCGATCGAGTCGTTGCCTGCACCGCCGATGATGACGTCGTGTCCGTCGTTGCCCGTGATCGTGTCCTGCCGCGGGCCGCCGGCGACGCGGTCGTCGCCCGTGCCGGCGTCGATGGAGCTCGGCAGGTTGACGAACAGTGCGATGCCGTCGTTCAGATCGCCCAGATCGACGCTGATGTCGGTCAGTCCCGCGCGGGCGCACGCGGCGCGGGTCGCGTCCAGTTGAATACAACCGGCCCCGGCGGTGACGCCCGCCGTATCGCCGACGATCACGCGCGGCCCGACCTGGACGATGCGGACGAGATTGGTTTCGCCGGCGGCGGCCGCGAAGTCTAGAGTAGTGCCGACGATCGACACGGTGGAGAGCAGCTCGCGGTTCTCCAGGAATTCGACTACCGGCGGCTTGGTGCGGCGCGGCGGCTGCCTCAGGTTCCGACTTGATTGCTCCGAACGATCGCGTGACTTGAAGATCGACCACATGGTTCAGACTCCTTCTTTGAAAGGCCCTCGACTTGGAACGCGACAAAACTTCTGAGGGTAGATACCGGGCCTCGGGAGTTTTCTTTCAGGAAATGTTTTCGCGGCGGGCCAGAACTTTGGGGAGATTGTGGTGTGGCCGCCCCGGTCGCCTGGCATGTGGCGGATGACGGCAGGCGGGAAGGCGGGCAGGCGGGACGGGAATGCGGCAGGCGGGACGGGAATGCGGCAGGCGGGACGGGAATGCGGCAGGCGGGACGGGAATGCGGCAGGCGGGACGCTTGCGCTCCAAGGTTGGCGGAGAGACGATAGGTTAAGTATGGACAGCTCCTAGAACCGGAAGCCGCCAGGTGGGAGCCTGCGCGGGCGAGCGGTTTCGGCGGGCGGCGCGGGTGCGGCCTTCGTTGTACCGGCGTTGCTGGCGGCGGCGGTCGGCAGCGCGACCACTTCCTCAACGTTCAGTACACAACGAAATCCGACGTGTAGGGGCTTGTCGTTCAGTCCACCTGGCGCTCGCCAGGCAACTTCCCAGGTGGGCGAGCCGCCGCGTAGGGTTCTCTCCGGGTCGGTGTGCTCGACGGGCGGAAGCGATTCCGCGGGGCCGGTCGGGTCGGCGGCCGGGCTGCCGGCGTAGTAGTTGGGATCGTACCAGTCGGCGCACCACTCGGCGGCGTTCGCGGCCATGTCGAAGCAACCATAGTAGCTGACGTCCCACGCAAAGCTCCCGATAGGGTCGATCTGTTTTGCCTCGCGCGGTTTGCCCCACTGCGGCGCGCCCGATCCCCACGGATGAGTGCGACCGTCCGGGCCGCGGGCCGCCTTCTCCCACTGAGCCTCGGTCGGCAACGACTTGGCGGCCCACTGTGCGTAGAAGTTCGCGTCGCGCCAGGCCACACCCACGACCGGATGGCCGTCGGTCTTGGCGACCGTGGCCGGGTCGGCGGCGGACCCACGCAGTCCTTTCTCATCAAGGAACTTGGCGTAGCGAAGCGCCGTGATCTCGTACTGGTCGATGTAGAACGCCTTGAGCGTGACCTTGTGCGGCGGCCGCGCGTTGGCCGCGCCGGCCGCGCTGCCCATCTCGAACTCGCCCGGCGGCACGAGCAGCATGTGCGAGCGGTCCTTCAAGCAGACGATCTCGATCGGCCAACCCGAGCTGTGCGTACCGGCTTCGCTGACGGCCTCGAAGCCAGGCGGCAGCGGCCGCGCGGCGACGTCGGACTTTTCCAGATTCGAGCCCGGGTGCGGCGGTGTGGCGGCTGGATTCGTTCCGGTCGCCAGCGTGTTGTTGTTTCCCGCAGCGCTCGGTGCGGTCTTCGGAATGCCGATGAACACCTTCTTCGGCTCAACTGGCGCGGGCGGCGGCGCGGGCTCCGGGGTCTTGGTCTCGGGCTCGGCGGGCCTGGCCGGGGCGAATTCAGGGAATAGCGGTTCGTTGCGCGAGTGACGGTCGAGCGCTTCTTGCGCGGGACCGACGACCGTCGTCGTCGAATACTGGCCGACGATCTGTTCCAGGTTCGTGACCGCCGCTTCGGTTTGGCCGGCGCGGTAGTACTCGATCGCCGCCTGGTACATTTCGGTCGCACGCGCTTCGAGCACGCCTCGGTCGCCCGCCGCGACCGCCAGGTCGTTCGGTCGACTGGGCCGCGACCTGCTTGACCCGACCATCCACCACACGAGGCCGATGAGGACGATCGCCACGGGCGCGGCGAGCGCCGCCCATCGCAGTATCTGTTGACCCTTGGGCGAGAGTTCCAGGCGGTAGCGTCGCGGCGTCGCCGATGCGACCGGCTCGGACCGAACCGAACGACTTCGCTCCGGCGGCTCGGCAGGGCCGTCGAGTTCGGTGGCGTCGTCGTCCTCGCGGCGGGCCGCTGCATCGGGTGTTTGCTCGGTATCGTCTTCGACTGGCGGGGTCCAGCGCTGGCGTTTGAGCACCGGGCGCTGATCGGCATCGGTCCGGCGCGCGGCTGGTTCTTCGTGGCGTGGCGCCGGGGCGGCGCGGCGGTCGGGCGAGGGCGGCTGAGTCGGCGGGTCGGCCTTGTGCTTGGTGGGTGGCGAGACCGCCCGGTCGTTGCTCGCGGCCCGGCGCGGAGCGGCTTCGTCTGTTTCCACAACGCCATATTCGTCTGCGGCGGTTTCCCTCTTGGCCGGCCGCGGCGGCGGCTGCCTGCCGGGCGGCGGTGGAGTCGCTCGAGCGGCAGGGCGCGGGCCGCGCGATTCGCCCGGATCGGTTCGAGGCGAGCTAGGTGTCGGGGTGACCGAGCGGCTGGCCGGCGTCGTCGGCTTGCTCTTCGGACCTGGCGGTTTCGACCGGTCCACAGCCGGCTCAGGCGATCGCTTGGGCGCGCTGCGCGGGCCCGCGCCGCCGGTAGGCACGTCGTCGATGAACGCCTCGGCGCCCACCTCGTCGACGAGGTCGCCATCTATCGGGACCGTGGTGAACGAGTCCTTCGAGCAGCGTGGGCACTTGCGCGTGGTGAATCGAAGGGGGGTGTCGGTGAGGCTGCACGCGACGCACCGAATCACCTCGAAAGCCACGCCGCAGCGGGCGCAGCCGCCGGCGTCCCACGGCACTGGCGATTCACACGATTGGCAAACCAGCGAAGGCATCCCGCGCACTCACTTGGGTGGCCCGATGCAGCCACGTCCGCACACTCACTGATCGAACCGATCCAATTGCTTCAGGAACGAGGCGTTCGACGCGTGCTTGGCCATCGCCCCGATCAGCGACTCCATCGCCTCAACCGGTTTCGTCCCGGCGAGACTGCGACGGATCAGGATCGCGCGGCGCAGCGTCTCGGCGTCGAGCAGCTTCTCTTCCTTGCGCGTGCCCGATTGCCAGAAGTCCATCGCCGGCCACATGCGACGGTCGGCCAGGCGGCGGTCGAGCACCAGCTCCATGTTGCCGGTCCCCTTGAATTCCTGAAAGATCAGCTCGTCCATGCGCGATCCGGTGTCGATCAGAGCGGTGGCCATGACGGTGAGCGACCCGCCCTCTTCGAATGCACGAGCGGACCCGAACATCTTCTTGGGCAGCTCGAGCGCACGGATGTCGACGCCGCCCGACATGGTTCGACCGCTGTCGCCGACGACTTTGTTATGGGCGCGGGCGAGCCGAGTGATCGAGTCGAGCAGCAGGAACACGTCGCGGCCCTCCTCGGCCAGCCGCTTGGCCCGCTCGCCGAGCAGCGCCGCGAGCCGCACGTGGCTCTCGATTTCGCGGTCCATCGACGACGCCACCACCTCGCCCTTCACCGCGCGGCGCATCTCGGTCACTTCCTCCGGGCGCTCGTCGATCAAGAGCATGATCAGGTGCATGTCGGGGTGGTTGCGCGCGACCGACGCGGCGAGTTGCTGGATCAGGATCGTCTTGCCGGTGCGGGGCGGCGCGACGATCAGTCCGCGCTGGCCCTTGCCGATCGGCGTGAACAGGTCCATGATTCGCATCGTGAGCGGCTCGGCGCCGATCTCGAGCTTGATGCGCTGGCGCGGGTCGATGGCGGTCAGTTGGTCGAACGTCTTGACGTTGGCGTATGCGTCGCCCGTGAGTCCGTCGATCGACTCGATGTCGACCAGGCGCGGTCCCTGCGTGCCGCCGGTGGGGGCGGCCTTGCCCTTGACGAGCACACCTTCGCGCAGCCGAAACCGCGCGATCATGTCGTTGCCAACGAACGTGTCGCCGGGGCTGCGGTCGTAGTTGTGGTTGTGATCGCGGAGGAATCCGTAGCCCTTCGGGTGGAATTCGAGGACTCCGGCGACATCACGGGTCTCGCCGGGGGCGGCCTGTGGATCGAACTGAGGCGGCGTGCCTTCTTGGTAGCTCGGCGAGGTCTGACCGGCGTAGTAAGGTCGCGGCCGGTCGTTATGTCGGCGGCCCTGTCCGCCGCCGGGGCCGCGTCGATGACGGGGCCGGCCGCCGGGCCGAGGAGTGCCATGGAACTTCTGCCAACCGGGTCGCGGTGATCTTCGCTGCCTCAATTTCGTGGACGCCTAAACTGGTGGACGAAGAGAGAAAACGTACGCACACAATGGTCACAGACCCAAGCCAAGGACAGGGCTCTCCCAAACGGCGAACGAAACGTCGCCGACGTTTCGGGGAACCCACGAACGAAGGCTGGCCGGTCGCTAACGATCGCAGTCCGAAAACCGCACGAGTCTTACGTGGAAGCGGCACACAGGAATGCAGGCGGCACCCGAACTCGCAAACGGCTGGGTGCCTGGCAGGCCGGCTTCCCCCAAAAAGAGCATCATCATTCGCTGGGATGAGCCGCAGGCACTCGTGCGTTATTTCGCACAGATCAGACCGCGGCGGCCATCATCGTCTCTCGGATGACGGCAATGTGCTGCTCCATCGGACTTCTCTTCACCTGATCGGCCAGCATGCCGAACCCTGCCCGACGGATCATCTCGGACAGGTTCCGTTCCAAGCAATGCACCGTCCACTCGACCGGCTCTTCGATGCCCTCGTCGCGCATGTGGTGCAACTCGTCCCCGCCGTCCGGATCGTAGTGATAGTGCGGGTCATCCACAAAGCAATCGAACCGCAGGACCTGTCGAAGCTGACCCGCCTCGGTTCCGTAGATCCGTATGCTTGGCCCTTCATCGACATCCGTGCGGCGGTATTCGACAATCACGCGAAGCGGTCCGAGGGCAAACTCCCGACTGTCGGACTCGGCCATTGGTCCTCTCCCTGGGCCTTTGGGCGGATGCGAACCAGATGACTGGCTTCCGTAGCTGTGTCCCATCATAGCCGCCACATTCGGCGTGTCAACCGGCGCTTGCGAAACGTTCGCAAATCGAGTATCTCACGGACCACGACCGATACGCGTCACCATCTTCAGGAGCTCGGTCATGATTCGTAAGCTCATCGACGTAGGATCGACGTGGGTAGTCGCCGCGGCGATACTTCTGGCGTCGCGATCAACTTCGGCGGAAGACGTGACGGTGCTGCGCGACGACTTCGGCACACCACACATTTTTGCGACGACCGAAGAGGGCGTCGCGTTCGGCATGGGATACGTTCAGGCCGAGGATCGACTCGACGAGTTGCTGCGCCAGTACCTGCGATGCACCGGCACGATGAGCGAAGCGTTCGGGCCGCAGCACTATCGCGACGACTACCGGCAGCGAGTCTGGCAACATGCCGCGATAGCTCGCGACGGATACGCGAAGAACAGCGCCAAGGTCCGCGCGATCATCGAGGCCTATCAGGCCGGCGTGCGGCACTACATGAAAGAGCACCCGGGCGAAGTGCCCGCCTGGGCGCCGCCGCTCGAACCGTGGATGTGCGTGGCGTTAGGCCGCTACATCATCTGGGGCTGGCCCGAGGGCGACGCCGGCGGCGACCTGCGACGCGGCGGAATCGAGCCCGACCCGGTCGAGTACCGTGGGTCCAACCAGTGGCTTGTCGCCGCATCGCGCACGGCCTACAACGCACCGATCGCGCTGATCGACCCACACCTGAGTTGGTACGGCCAGTTCCGATTCTACGAAGCTCGGCTGTACGGCGGCGCGTTTGAACTGTCCGGCATGGCGATCCTCGGCATGCCGTTCCCCACGCTCGGCCACAACCGATTCCTGTCGATCGCCATGACCACCGGCGGACCCGACGCCGCCGATTGCTATGAAGAGGAGATCCATCCCGACAACCCGCGTCAGTACAACTACGACGGTCAATGGCGCGACATGATCGTTCGAAAGGAGATCATCAGGATCAAAGAGGGCGACGTGGTGCGCGACCATGCCGTCGAGATTGAATACACGCACCACGGACCGGTCGTGGCCCGCAAGGGCGGCAAGGCCTACACGCTCAAACTGCCCTACTTCGACCAGGTCCAACTGAGCGAGCAGGCGTACAAGATGGTGACGGCCCGAAGCCTCAGTGAGGCCAAACAAGCATTGACGATGTTCCAGCTCATGGAACAAAACGTCATGATCGGCTCGGTCGAGGGCGACATTTTCTATCTGCGCAACGGCCGCGTGCCGATCCGCCCGGCCGGGTTCGACTGGAGCCGACCGGCGCCGGGCCACACATCGAAGTCCGAGTGGGCCGGCATCCACCCGATCGGCGACCTTGTGCAACTGCACAACCCGACGCAGGGCTACATGCAAAACTGCAACGTCAGCCCGCAGTTCCTGACCCGAGACTGCCCGCTGCAATCGGCGAAATGGGCGGACCGGCCGTACCTGTTCAACGGTTTCGTGAACGTCGCACTCGGTGCACGGAACCGCGACAACCCTCTGCACCAGCGCGCGGCCATGTGCCTCGACCTGTTGGCGGAGGCCGACAAGATGACCGTCGATCAGGCCATCGACATCGCCATGAGTCCGGCCGTGTTCGGCGCCGATGTCTGGCAGGCCAAGTTGCGGGCCGCCTGGCAGGCCGCCGATCAAGAGTCTCGCGAAAAGCTTGGCCCGAAAACGCTCTACCAACTCATCGCCGATTGGGACCGACGCTGCGATGCGAACTCGACCGGGGCCGTGGCCTACCGCTACTGGAAAGATCAGTTCGACGACACGGTGAAGCTGATGGATCGCGCTGGTCTGCCGCCGCCGGCCACGGTGACCGAAAAACAACTGCTCAGCAACCTCGAACAGGCCGCTGCGAAACTCGCCGCCGACTTCGGCCGGCTCGATGTGCCGTTCGGCGAAGTGTACCGCGTGGGCCGCACCGGTGCGAAACGGACATGGCCGGTGAGCGGCGGCAGTGTGGGCGGCATCGCCACGCCGCGAGCGATTAGCTTCGACCGTATCGGCGATAGTCCGACGTTCCTGGGGCGAGGCGGACAGACATCCACTCAGGTTGTGCTGCTGACCAAGCCGCCTCGATCATGGACGGTGCTGCCGCTCGGCCAGAGCGATCACCCCGATAGTCCACACTTCGACGACCAAGCCGAGCGTTTGTTCAGTCAGGGCAAGATGAAGCCGACATACTTTCTCGACAAGGAGGAACTCTTGAAGCGCGTCGAGTCAAAGAAAGTGCTGGTCTGGGGCGGAGGCTGAGCGCTGGTCGGCGGATGAGACGATTGACGATTGTGGGCCGGCGGCAAGTGGCGGGGCTGGTGACATTCGGTTCGCCGCCGGTTAGACTTGTTGTCCGAAGCTGGAGCTTGCCAGAGGGCGTTGCTTTGAAGGAGTACGCCATGTTTCGTCGATCTGCCCGATTGGTCGCGCTGTCCGCGATGCTGGCGGCGGCGCCCGCCGTTGCTCAACAACCGACCGTCGACGCTCAAGCCGCTCGGCCGGGCAAGACGTTCAAAGGCCCTGGCGCGGTGGTGTCGTCGGTGTCGCACAGCGGCCCGAGCGGCATGATCGCCGCAGGCTACTACAACAACACCGTGCAAATCTGGAACGTCAATTCCGATCAGCCCATCGAGCTGAAGGGGCACGACAACTGGATCACGGCAGTGGCGTGGAGTCCCACGGGTCCGCTGCTGGCGTCGGCGGGACTCGACAAGAAGATCATTCTTTGGCAACTGCCGACGAAGAAGCCGACTCGCGTGATCGAAGGCGCCGCGGCGCCCGCGGCCGGCCAGCCGCCGGTGACCGACAAGCATGTAGATTGGGTGCGCGCGTTGGCGTTCACGCCCGATGGCAAGTTCCTGGCCTCGGCCGGCGACGACAAGGCAATCCTGATTTGGGAGGTGGAGACCGGCAAGTTCCTGAGACGGCTCGACGGCTGCACCGACTGGGTGATGTCGCTGGCGGTCAGTCCCGACGGCAAGCAGATCGCGGCCGGCGGCTTCGATCGAACCATTCGCATCTGGACTCTGGAGAACGGTGCGAAGGTGAAAGACATACCGGCCAACAAGCAGATCGTGCTGGCGCTGGCCTGGAGCCCCAACGGATCGACGCTTGCGTCGGGCGGTCAGGACCGCGTCATCCGCCTGTGGAGCGTTGCCGAGGGCAACGAAACGCGAGCGCTGACCGGGCACGGAGACCAAATCTTCGCCGTCTCGTTCCACCCGACAGGTCAGTTCCTCGCCTCGTGCAGCGGCGACAAGAGCGTGAGACTGTGGAGCATCGCGGACGGACGCGAGATCAAGAACCTCGGCGGCCACACCCAGTGGGTGTACAGCCTGGCGTTCACGGGTGACGGTGGTGCGCTGGCCAGCGCGAGTGCCGACGAGACCGTGCGAATCTGGGACCTGGTCCCCCCTCCCGCGGCCGCTCCTGCGGCAAACGGTCAGGCGCCTCAGGACAAGAAGTAGGGGCGATCAGTCATCTGTCAACATGCGTGAAGATCTCGGTGATGCGTTGGCGCCGTCTTCGGTTCGGGTCGCTCTGGTCGCTCTTCTTATTGCCGTCGGCGTCGGTGCGTCATTCGGTCCATCGCTGAACGGCGGTTTTGTCCATTGGGACGACGCGGTTCTCATCGTCGACAATCCATACATCCGCCGACTTGGTTGGGAACAGATCAGATGGATGTTCACCAGCTTCCATGAGGGTCCGTACCAGCCTGTTCCGTGGTTGAGCTTGGCGTTGGACTATCACTTGTGGGGACTGAACCCGGTCGGCTTTCATCTGACCAGCATAGTGTGGCATGCGGCCACGGCCGTCAGCTTCTTCCTGCTTTCGCGTCGTTTGTTGCGCATGGCGATGCCAGGTGCTGCAGGCGACGATCGTCTGTTGGACTTAGAGCCTATCCGAAAACCCCAGCCGCGCGGAACGTAATCCACGCGGAGGCAAAGTGCAACATGGCGAGGTAATTGGCCGACGACTTCTCCCAACGAACTAACAATCGACGAAAACGATTGAACCAGGAATGTGTACGCTCCACCACCCAGCGTCGGGCGCGATAACCGGGGACGGTCTTGCGCTCCGCTTCTTCTTCGCCGCGCCCTTTGATGTGGGCGGTGTAGCCCCAGCTCAGCACCAACTCACGCACCTCCGGGTAGTCGTACCCTTTGTCGGCGCAGAGGTTTTGCCGCTTGCGACGACTCGGATCGGGGCGTTTGATCGCCATGCTTTCGAGCGTCGACTTCACCAGCTTCATGTCATGCGTGTTGGCGCCGCTGACAGCCACCGCCAACGGCACGCCGGCGCCATCGGTAAGCACGGAACGTTTCGTCCCCGACTTGGCACGATCGGTCGGGTTTTTCCCGGTGTTTTCCCCCCCCGAGCGGTGCCTTGGTCATCGCTCCGTCGATCGACTGCCACTCCCACTGAATGCCCTGGAGTTCATCGTACTCGCTCAGGGCCACGCTCCAGAGTTTACGGAACACGCCGCGCTGCACCCACCTTTGAAAGTAGCCATGGAGCGAACTGCCCGACCCGAACTCCCGTGGAGCAGCCTTCCACTGACAACCGGTACGCAGCACGTAGAAGATTCCGTCGACCACCTGTCGCATCGACAGCCGTGGTCTCCCTCCTTTCGGACTCCGACGGTACTTCGGCAACAACGGTTCGATTCGTGTCCACAACTCGTCCGGAATGCGCCAGTCCTCAGCAACCCGTTTCGCATCCATTCTGGGCCTCCTTGCTCAGTAGGAAAATTGGTGGAGCAAGGAGATACACGATTCAATCGTTTTCACCTACAGGTTTTTGGATAGGCTCTTAGGTTCGGCCGTGTCGGCCGTCGCGTTCGCCATGCACCCGTTGCGTGTCGAGTCGGTCGCGTGGGCGTCCGAGCGGCGTGACGTCATGTCTGGGTTCTTTGCAGTTTGGACGATCTGGGCGTACGTCGAGGCGGCGGAGGCCAAGGCCCGCAACGGTAAACGGTCGCTGTGGCTGGCGGCATCGCTGACGGCGTTCCTCGTCTCGCTGGCCTGCAAGGCGACGGGCATGTGCCTGCCGGTGGTGCTGAGTGTTCTCGACTTCTATCCGTTGCGGCGCCTTTCGTGGTCGCGAGCCGGTGTGGCGAGCGGGCGGGCCGGCTGGGTCTGGCTTGAGAAGTTTCCGTTCTGGTTGGCGGGCGTCGCGGGCGCGGGCACCGCACTGTATGGCCAGCGTGTGGCAGGCGCATTGACGGCCATCGAGACATGGACGGCGTGCGATCGGCTCGCGTTCGCCTGCTTTGGCGTGGTGTTCTACGTCCGGAAGACGATCGCCCCGTTTGGGCTGTCGCCGCTCTACGAGATCGCGCCTGACTTCAGCCCGTTGCAGCTTCGCTTCGTGGCGTCGGCGGCCGCGGCGATAGGTCTGACCGTGGCGGTGTTGCGCTGGAGTCGACGTTGGCCCGCACTGCCAGCAGCGTGGTTGAGCTACCTGGTCTTGCTGGCGCCTGTGTCGGGCCTTGCCCAGGCCGCCGGCAAATGGCAGCCGATCGCTACAGCTACCTGCCGTGCATGAGTTTCGCGATGCTCGCCGGTGCTGCGACGCTCGGCGGCATGGCACGGCGAGTCGGCACGTCGTCACGACGGATGGGCTGGGCCTGGGCGATTCCCGTCGTCGTAGGCGGCTTGCTCGGTACGCTGACGTGGCGCCAATGCCGGGTTTGGAAAGACGACAGCTCGCTTTGGAACCACGCGATCGGTGTAGATCGCAATTCCAGCATGGCCTATCAAAATGCGGCTGTCCCGTTGGTCAAGAACGGGAAGCTTGAGGCGGCGAGTCACCTGTTGCTGCGAGCGATCCGGCTGAACCCTGCGAATGCCGATGCGCACACGAATCTGGGGATCGCGCTGCGACGCATCGGCCGGGTCGATGAGGCGATGCGACACTACCAGGAAGCGGAACGGCTCCGACCGGGTTCGGAGGAGATTCAATACAACATAGCGTTGCTGCTGGCCGAAGAACCGCTGCTCGACGGGTTCGGCCTCGCAACCCAAGAACAGCAATGGCAGGCGGCTCTGGAACGATACCAGCGCGTGCTCGCGCTGAGGCCAGACCACATGAAGGCGCTCAACGACTTGGGAATCCTCTACAAGAAGATGGGGCAACTGGACCAGGCGATGCGCTACTACGAGGCCGTGCTGCGACTAGACCCCGACGACGTCAAGGCGCTGTACAACCTGGCCAACGCATGGGCGGCCGCCGAGCAGCCACAAGCCGCCGAGTCGCAGTATCGCCGGGTGTTGGCCGAGGCGCCTGGTCACGTCGAAGCCCGCGTGAACCTGGCCGAGTTGTTGCAGCGGCGCGGGCGGTTTCGTGAAGCGGTGTCGGTGTTGCGCGACGGGCCTGATCGTGGGCCGGGCAACTCGGTGTTGATGAACAATCTTGCGTGGTTGCTCGCCGCGGCGCCTGACGATCGGTGTCGCGACGGCGCGGAGGCATTGCGAATCGCTCGCCAGCTCTGCGACCAGTCGGGCGCGACCGGCCCGCGCACGCTCGACTTGCTCGCGGCGGCGCATGCCGAAACCGGCGGGTTCGACGACGCCATCGCGACCGCGCTGGCCGCGATCCAACTTGCTCAGGAACTCCGCATGCCCCAACTGGCTGAGAGTATCGAGCAGCGGCTTGCGCTGTATCGAACCGGCCGGCCGTTTCGCCTGACGCCGGTCGATGGCGTTGAGGCGACGCCTTGAACTCGAAGAAGTTGAGAAGTCCTTCACACCCACACTCCGCTGGTCCGACTTGGACCGCGCCCATGCACAGCGAGCTGTCGACCCATTGGACGTTCCGTATCATTAGATTCATAGATACAAATTGGCATTGCTATTAGGAAGTCTTATGCTATGCTCGTAACCCGTCATGCAGTTTGAATCGCTCAAGATCTTCTGCGACGTAGTACGACACCGCAGTTTCTCGCTGGCGGCCACGGCCAACGCGGTTTCACAGTCGGCCGCAAGTCAGGTTGTGCTGCAGTTGGAGAAGCGTCTGGGGGTCCAACTCATCGACCGGTCCACGCGGCCCTTCCGCGTAACGCGGCCGGGACAATTGTTCTACGAAGGTTGCAGGGACCTCGTCGAGCAGTACCTCGAGATCGAGGCGAACGTGAGAAGCGCCGAGGCGGAGATCGCCTCGAGTGTTCAAGTGGCGGCGATCTATTCGGTCGGCCTTGGAGACATGAGCCAGTTGGTAGACCGGTTCACTCGGCTACACCCGAATGTGCGGGTGCATGTCGAGTACTTGCATCCCGACCGCGTGTGCGAACGGGTGCTCGAGGGGACCGCCGACTTTGGCCTCGTGTCGTTCCCACGCCGATCGCGCGAACTGGAGTCTGTTTCGTGGCGAGACGAAGAGATGGTTCTGACCTGTGCCCGCGGGCACCGGCTGGCCGGCCAACGGTCGGTCCGTGTGTCGCAGCTTGACGGAGAGAAGTTCGTCGGATTCGACCGCGGGCTCGAGATTCGCCGCGAGATAGATCGCTTCCTGCGCGACAACAACGTTGGCGTGGACGTAGTGCTGGAGTTCGACAACATCGAGAACATCAAGAAGGCCATTGAGATTTCGGCCGGCGTCGCATTGTTGCCGCTTCCAACGCTGGGTCGCGAACTGCAGTCGGGTACGTTGGTCGCCGTGCCGCTCACTGGTAGACGCTTGGTACGGCCGCTCGGAATCATCCATCGCAAGAACCACAAGCTGACCGCCTCGGCGTCGCGATTGGTCGACTTGCTACGCGGCGAATCCAGCGAGAATGGCAACTCAAGCGGCGGACGAAGAGGCCGGGCCAACTCGGTCCCTCGGGTTCGCGGCAATGGCATGCACGGCCGCCGCAATGGCGTGTTGCGTGGTCCCAAGAGGTAAATGTGATATGAGCGAGATGGGCACTCCGCCCCGACAGGGGCTTTACGATCCGTGGTACGAGCACGATGCCTGCGGCGTCGGCTTCGTCGTCGACATGAAGAACCGCAAGTCGCACGCCATCGTGGAAAACGCGCTGGAAGTGCTGCTCAACCTGAAACACCGTGGCGCGTGCGGGTGCGAGGCGAACACCGGCGACGGCGCGGGCCTACTCATTCAAACGCCCGATCGGTTTCTCCGCGCCGAGTGCGACCGGCTCAAGATCTCCTTGCCGGCGTTCGGCGAGTACGGCGTCGGCATGGTGTTCTTGCCGACTGATCCGGACAGCCGCCGTCTGTGCGAGCAACTGTTCGACGAGGTCGTTCGCGCGGAAGGCCAGCACGTACTCGGCTGGCGCACCGTACCGACCAACAATTCGCCGATCGGCCCATCGGCCAAGGCGTGCGAGCCGGTGATCCGCCAGATCTTCATCGGCCGGTCCGGTCGCATCGCCGACGGGCCGGCGTTCGAGCGAAAACTGTACGTCATTCGCAAGCGCGTGGAGAGCGCCGTCAAGGCATCGGACATTCCGCACCGCGGCACGTTCTACATTCCCAGCCTGTCGTACAAGACGATCGTGTATAAGGGAATGCTCAACGCCGACCAGATCGCCACCTACTACCCGGACATCGTCGACCCTGCGGTGGAGTCGGCGTTGGCCATGGTCCATTCGCGATTCAGCACGAACACGTTCCCGAACTGGGCGCGGGCGCACCCGTACCGCTACCTCTGCCACAACGGCGAAATCAACACGCTGCGCGGCAACATCAACTGGATGCACGCGCGGCAGAGCATGTTCGAGTCGGACCGGTTCGGCCCGGACATCAAGAAAACGCTGCCCGTGATCGACACCGACGGGTCCGACTCGGCGATGTTCGACAACGCGCTCGAGATGCTCGTGCTCGCCGGCCGCCCGCTGCCGCACGCCGTGATGATGATGATCCCCGAACCGTGGAGCGGCCACGAATCGATGTCGCAACAGAAGCGGGCGTTCTACGAATACCACGCATGTCTGATGGAGCCGTGGGACGGCCCGGCGTCGATCGCGTTCACCGATGGACTGCGCATCGGTGCGGTCCTCGACCGAAACGGACTGCGGCCCAGCCGCTACTGCGTGACCAAAGACGACCTCGTGATCATGGCCTCCGAGGTCGGCGTGTTGCCTGTGCCCGCCGACCGCGTGCTGCACAAGGGCCGGCTCCAGCCGGGCCGCATGTTCCTGGTCGATCTGGAACAAGGCCGCATCATTGCCGACGACGAATTGAAGCACGAGATCGTCACACAGGAGTGGTACGGCCAGTGGCTCAGTGAGAACCTGATCGCGCTCGAGGACCTGCCCGACGCGCCGACCGCGCCCGAGCCGGACCACAAGACCGTGCGCCAGCGCCAACAGGCGTTCGGTTACACGACCGAAGACCTGCGGTTCCTGATGGCCCCGATGGCCAAGGACGGCGTGGAGGCGCTCGGGTCCATGGGCACCGACACGCCGCTGGCCGTGCTGTCCGACAGGCCCCAGCTCCTGTACAACTACTTCAAACAGCTCTTCGCTCAGGTGACGAACCCGCCGGTCGACTCGATCCGGGAAGAGATCATCATGTCGGTCGACACTACGATCGGCTCGGAGCAGAATCTGTTGGGGCCTGCGCCGAGGTCGGCGCACCAGATCAAGCTGAAGAGTCCAATCCTCAAGAACGACGAGTTGGAGAAACTCCGGCGGCTCAATGGATCGCCCATCGTGCCGCCCGCCGGCGAGGGCGCGGGCGCCAAGGAAGGGTTCAAGTCGATCACGCTGCCGACCTTATTCAATGCGAAGGGCGGCGGCCCGGCGCTCGAACGTGCGATGGACGATCTGTGCCGTCGAGCGAGCGAGGCCATTGCCGCGGGACAGGACATCATCATCCTGTCCGATCGCGACATGGACGCCGACCACGCCGCGATTCCGGCGCTGCTCGCCGTCGCGGGCGTGCATCACCATCTGATCCGCGAGGGCGCCCGCACCAAGGTCGGGCTCGTCGTCGAATCGGGCGAACCGCGCGAGGTGCATCACTTCGCGCTGCTGATCGGCTACGGCGCCGGCGCGGTCAATCCGTACCTGGCGTTCGAGACGCTCGACGACATGATCCGCGAGGGCCTGCTTACCGAGGCCGATCACGACAAGGCCGTGAAGAACTACGTCAAGGCCGTCAACAAGGGGGTCGTCAAGGTCATCTCGAAGATGGGCATCTCGACCATCCAGAGCTACCGCGGCGCTCAGATATTCGAGGCGATCGGGCTGAATCGGCGGCTCATCGACCAGTACTTCACGTGGACGGCGTCGCGCGTCGGCGGGGTCGGCATCGACGTGATCGCCGAAGAGGTCCGTCGCCGGCACCAGCATGCATTCCCCGACCGGCAACTGAACGGCCGGCAACTGGACCCCGGCGGCCAGTACCAGTATCGCCGCGACGGCGAGTTCCACATGTTCAACCCCGAGTCGGTTCACAAGCTGCAGTACGCCTGCCGCACCGGCGCCTACAAGGTGTTCAAGGAGTATTCGCAATTGATCGACGACCAGTCGCGCCGGCTCTGTACGCTGCGCGGGCTGATGGAGTTCAAGACCGGCAGGCCGCCCGTTCCGATCGAGGAGGTCGAACCCGTCGAGGAGCTTGTCAAGCGATTCAAGACTGGTGCCATGAGTTACGGCTCGATATCGCAGGAGGCGCACGAGTCGCTCGCGATTGCGATGAACCGCCTGGGCGGCAAGTCGAACACGGGCGAGGGGGGCGAAGACCCCGAGCGTTACGTCTGGACGAATGAACAGGGCGATTCGAAAAACTCGGCTATCAAGCAGGTCGCCAGTGGCCGGTTTGGTGTGACCAGCAACTACCTGGTGAACGCGAAGGAGCTGCAGATCAAGATGGCGCAGGGCGCCAAGCCCGGCGAAGGCGGCCAGTTGCCCGGCAGCAAGGTCTATCCGTGGATCGCGAAGGTGCGACACTCGACGCCCGGCGTCGGTCTGATCTCGCCGCCGCCGCACCACGACATCTACTCGATCGAAGATCTGGCCGAGCTGATTCACGACCTGAAGAACTCGAACGAACGGGCGCGGATCAGCGTCAAGCTGGTCGCCGAGGTCGGCGTCGGCACGATTGCGGCCGGCGTCGCGAAGGGCAAGTCGGACGTCGTGCTGATCAGCGGCCACGACGGCGGCACGGGTGCGTCGCCGCTTACCTCGATCAAGCACGCCGGCGCGCCCTGGGAACTCGGACTCGCCGAGACGCAGCAGGTGCTGGTGCTGAACGACCTGCGCAGCCGCATCTACGTCGAGGTCGACGGGCAACTCAAGACCGGCCGCGACGTCGTGATCGGCGCGCTGCTGGGCGCCGACGAGTTCGGATTCGCGACCGCCCCGCTCGTCGTGCTCGGTTGCATCATGATGCGCGTATGCCACCTGAACACCTGCCCGGTCGGCGTCGCCACGCAAGACCCGCGTCTGCGGGCCAAGTTCACCGGCGACCCGGCCCACGTCGTCACGTTCATGCGGTTCATCGCGCAAGAGGTGCGCGAATACATGGCCCAGCTCGGTTTCCGCACGCTCAACGAGCTGATTGGCCGCAGCGACCTGTTGGAAATGCGGTCCGCCGTCGAACACTGGAAGGCCCAGGGTCTGGACTATTCGCAGATCTTTCACCAGCCGCAGGTGCCGGCCCATGTCGGCCGCTACCGCCAGATCGACCAGGACCACGGCCTGGAGAAATCGCTCGACAAAACGGTGCTGCTCGACCTGTGCCGACCGGCTCTCGAACGTGGCGAGCGCGTGCAGGCGACCTTGTCGATAAAGAACATTCACCGCGTGGTTGGCACGATCACCGGCGCCGAACTGACGAGGCGCTGGGGACCGCGCGGACTTGCCGACGATACGGTCCGGCTGCATTTCCGCGGGTCGGCAGGCCAGTCGTTTGGCGCCTTCATGCCGCGCGGCATGACGTTCACGCTGGAAGGCGACTCGAACGACTACGTCGGCAAGGGCCTGTCGGGCGGCAAGATTATCGTCTACCCGCCAGAAGGTTCGACGTTCGTTCCGGAGGAGAACATCATTGTCGGCAACGTCGCGTTCTACGGCGCGACCGCTGGCGAGGCCTACATCCGCGGCATGGCGGGCGAGCGGTTCTGCGTGCGCAACTCGGGCGTGCACGCCGTAGTCGAGGCGGTTGGCGATCACGGCTGCGAGTACATGACGGGCGGTCGCGTCGTGGTGCTTGGCCCGACCGGCCGAAACTTCGCCGCAGGCATGTCCGGCGGCATCGCCTACGTGCTCGACGAAAACGGCGAGTTCCCGACGCACTGCAACATGGAGATGGTCAAACTCTACAAGTTGGACGACGCCGATGAGATCGTCAGCGTCGAGGAGATGGTCCGCCGCCATGCCGAGTACACGCGCAGCCAACGCGCGTTCAAGGTGCTCGCCCTGTGGGACGAGATGGTCCCGAAGTTCGTCAAGGTGCTACCGAACGATTACAAGCGCGTGCTCGACGCCCAGCGGACCATGCGCGAGCGTGGCATGTCGGAGGAAGAAGCGGTCATGGCGGCGTTCGAGTTGAACGCCAAGGACGTGGCGCGGGTGGGAGGGAAATAGCATGATCCTCACTCGGAGCAAGCTCAGGCCGCGCAGGATCAAGCCGCGACCGCGCCAGCCGCAAGACGATCTGTGGAAAGGCCACGACGATCACTTTGCCGGACCGGTCCCGCCTGTGGATCACTGGAAGTCCATGTGCGGGACGGCGCGACTGTCGCGAGTTTGCTGGCGTTTCCACCTCAGGGGAATCGTCATGGTGCAGCATGAGAAAGTCATCGCCGCCCTGAAAAGCGCCGGTGTTCGATTCGTCCTGATGGGAGCACACGCCACGAACGGCTGGACTCGAGTGGACCGGGCCACACGCGATGTGGATGTACTCATCCAGAAATCGCACCATCGCAAGGCGGTACAGGTGATTCGTGCGGCTTTTCCCGACCTGACGCCGGAAGAACATCCGGTCGTGACGCGGTTCCGCGATCCGGCCGACGGTGTGGCGGCCATCGACCTGATGAAACCCGCCGACGCGATTCATCGGGCAGTGTGGCGGAACTGCGTGCCCGTAGGACGGTCGCATCTCGTGCCGAATCTGGAGATGACGCTGGCTTGCAAGTTTGCCGCGATGACGTCGCTGAACCGACCGCGAGAAAAGAGACTTCAGGATGCCGCGGACTTTGGCTTGGTCGTCAAGCACAACAGGAAGGACATCAACCGACAACGACTGCAACAATTGGGAGAAGTGGTCTATTCTCGCGGTGGTGTGGATGTTCTCCGACTGGTCGATGATTTTCTCGCGGACCGGCCGATTGTCATCTGACAACGCAACAGACTTTGTGGCGGCGGCCTGCTGGCCGGACGGGTGTTCTAGGACATTGAGGTTGGACATGGGCAAACCGACGGGATTTCTGGAATTCAGCCGCGAGCTGCCGGCGTATCGGTCGCCCGCGGAACGTACTGGCGATTGGTTCGAGTTTCACGACCACATGCCGGAAACCAAACTGCGCGAGCAAGGCGCGCGGTGCATGGACTGCGGCGTGCCGTTCTGTCACACGGGAACGCTCTTGGCTGGGATGGCGTCGGGCTGTCCGATCAATAACCTGATCCCGGAATGGAACGACCTGGTGTACCGCGGGCTGTGGCGCGAGGCGCTCGATCGGCTGCACAAGACGAACAACTTCCCTGAATTCACCGGGCGCGTCTGCCCGGCGCCGTGCGAAGGCTCGTGCGTGCTTGGCATCAGCGAGCCGGCCGTGACGATCAAGAACATCGAATGCTCGATCATCGACAAGGGTTTCGAGGAAGGCTGGGTCGTCGCCGAGCCGCCGACGGTGCGCACGGGCAAGAAGGTCGCGGTCGTCGGGTCCGGCCCCGCGGGACTGGCGGCAGCGGCGCAACTGAACCGCGCCGGACACTGGGTAACGGTCTATGAGCGGGCCGACCGCATCGGCGGCTTGTTGATGTACGGCATCCCGAACATGAAGCTCGACAAGCGGGTCGTGCAGCGGCGAATCGACCTGATGGCCGCTGAGGGCGTGAAGTTCGTGACGAACTGCGAGGTCGGCAAGACGGTCCCGGCGGAGGTGCTGCGGCGCGAGGTCGACGCGATCGTGCTCTGTGGCGGCGCGACCAAGCCGCGCGACCTTCCGATCGAAGGTCGAAACCTCAAGGGCGTCCACTTCGCCATGGAGTTCCTGCACGCCAACACCAAGAGCCTGCTCGACTCGCAGCACACCGACGGCCGTTTCATCTCGGCGAAGGGCAAAGATGTGATCGTGATCGGCGGCGGCGACACCGGCACCGACTGTGTGGGCACGTCCATGCGCCACGGTTGTCGCAGCCTGACGCAGTTTGAGATTCTGCCTCAGCCCCCGCTCCAGCGCGCCGCCGACAACCCGTGGCCGCAATGGCCCAAGGTCTACTTCCTGGACTATGGCCAACAGGAGGTCGCGGCGAAGTTCGGCGGTGACCCGCGTCGCTACTGCATCACGACCACGCGGTTCGTCGGCGACTCCGCTGGCCACGTCAAGGAGGCGCACACGGTCGAGATCGAGTGGCTGGCCGGGAACAACGGTCGACCGCACATGCGCGAGATACCGGGCACCGAAAAGGTCTGGCCGGTGCAGCTTGTCCTGCTGGCGATGGGTTTCCTCGGTCCAGAGGAAGCCGTGTTGGGCCAACTGGGCGTCGATCGCGATGAGCGATCCAACGCCAAGGCCGAATACGGCAAGTTTGCCACGAGCGTTCCCGGCGTGTTCGCCGCCGGCGACATGCGTCGCGGCCAGTCGCTCGTCGTCTGGGCGATCAACGAAGGCCGCGGCGCCGCCCGCGAATGCGACCGTTTCCTGATGGGGCATTCCAACTTGCCATGACCTGTGCGAGCCACGACACGGCGGGCGTGGAACTCAATCAGAGTGAACCAGAGCGGTGTTTGGTCGAACGCTGTCCCACGCAGCCCTTCGCGCCGATTGAAGACGGTAGCCGCGGCGGCTAGAATCACGTCGCGTGTCGGCAACTATCCGAGAGGCGGTTTTTTCCGGAATCGCACGTGGAGACTCGCTCCAAACAACCAGCCGCGAACGGCAAGGTACACATCGTCGGCATTGGCGACGACGGGTTGGCGGGCGTCACCGAGGAGACGCGGCGCATCGTCAGCCAGGCCGACTTGGTGTTCGGCGCGGACAGCACGCTTGCGGCCGTCCCGGCGGTCCGCGGTGAGAAGGTGGCCGTTGGCACCGATCTACGCGAGATTGCTCGCCGCATCGAAGGCGAGCGCAAGCAGAAGAAGATCGTCGTGCTTGCAAGCGGCGATCCGCTGTTCTATGGCGTCGCGCGGTACCTTTGCGAGCGCGTGGGTAAGGAACACTTCGAGGTCGTCCCGCACGTCAGCAGCATGCAACTGGCGTTCGCCCGCGTGAAGGAGAGTTGGGAAGACGCCTACCTGGTGAACCTCGCCGACAAGAGCATCGACGACGTAGTCGATCGCGTACGGACCGCCGACAAGGTGGGGATGTTCACGAGCGAAGAGTGTACTCCCGGCCTGTTTGCCCAGGAGTTGCTGCGTGCTCAGGTCGACTACTTCCGGGCCTACGTGTGCGAGAACCTCGGGTCGCCGGACGAGCGCGTGACGCAGGGCGAGTTGGCCGAGATCGCCGAGATGGCATTCGCGCCGCTCAACGTGCTGATCCTGCTGCGCAAGCCCGATCGGCCCGACCGCGTGCGAGCGCGGCACTCGCAACAACTCTTTGGCAACCCGGACGACGCATTCGCCCAGAGCCGGCCGAAGAGCGGCTTGATCACGCAGTCGGAGGTGCGGGCGATCGCGCTGGCGCAATTGAACATTCGGCTCGCCAGCATCGTGTGGGACATCGGGGCCGGGTCAGGCGCCGTGGCGATCGAGGCCGCGCTGCTGGCAGGGCAGGGGACCGTGTACGCCATCGAGAAGGACGCCGCCGACTACGACTTGATCCTCTCGAACGCGCAGAGGTTCGGTGTTCAGAACTTGAAAGCAATTCACGGCCGCGCGCCCGATGTGTTTGCGGGGCTTCCCGACCCGGACGCGATCTTCGTCGGCGCGACCGGCCGCGAACTCGCGCCGCTGCTCGACGAAGCCTACGGCCGGCTGCGCGCGGGCGGACGCATCGTGGCGAACGTGGCCACGCTCGAAACGCTGCACCAGGTCTGGTCGGCCTTCCGCGGGTTCGAGGGCGAGCCCGGCGTCTGGATGATTCAGATCGCGCGCGGCACGCACCAATTGGGCAGCGTGCGATTCGACGCACAGAATCCCACGTTCTTGTTGGCAATCTCCAAGACTGCGAAAGCCTGAAGTGAGCAGCGACAGTTCGGAACCATTGGACCTGGTGGCCGTCGGTGCACATCCCGACGACGTCGAGATCGGTTGTGGCGGCACACTCGCGCGACTGGCGCGGCGCGGCTACCGCGTCGGCATCATCGACCTGACCGACGGCGAGCCGACGCCACGCTCGCCGGGCCCCGATGTCCGACTGGCCGAGGCCCGGCGCGCGGCCGATATCCTGGGCGTCCACCGTCGCGAAACGCTCGCGCTGCCTAATCGCCGCCTGTTCGATTGCTTCGACGCGCGGGTCGAACTCGCCAAGCTGCTGCGCCGGCTACGCCCGCACGTCGTCATCGGCATGTGCGGCAAGACCGCGATGGCTTCGCCCGACCACTACCAGGCGATGCTGATCATCGACGCGGCGGTGTTCTACGCGCGGCTCACGAAGTGGGACGAGCATTTCGCCGGCCTGCCGCCGCACACCGTGACGAACCAGATCAACTACTCGCTCTCGCTGCGCAGTCTGGACCGGCCCGACGCCGGGGGGTGTTTCGTGGCCGATATTACTGATACACTGGAAGCCAAGCTGGCCGCAGTTCGAGCGTACGAGACGCAGTTTCCTCCAGAAAAAGAACACGTGCTTCGACTTATCGACGCGACCAGCCGGCACTACGGTCACGCGGCGGGCTTCGAGGCGGGTGAGCTTTTCTGGACGAATCGGCTCATTGGAGCCGATGATCTAATGTATACGGCATGCCCGGCATACGCGCGAAGAAGGCAAACGCCATGACCCCGTTCAAGATCCAGGTCGGCTGCCAATCGGTCGTGGGCAACTACCGCGAGAACAACGAGGACAACGTCTTCTCCGATCTGGCGACCGGTCTGTTCATCGTCGCCGACGGCATGGGCGGACAGTTGGCGGGCGAGCAGGCCAGCAAGATGGCCGTCGAGAATGGGCCGAAGCGACTGCACGAACGGCTGGCTGGCGTGACCGGCGACAAGCAGATCGCCGAGGCCGTGCGCCAGGCAATTCTCGACGCCAATCGCGACGTCATGGACTTGGCCGCGCGGCACCCCGAGTTTCAGAGCATGGGCACCACCGTGGTGCTCGCGCTTGTCGTCGATAGGACCGTGTTCATCGCGGGACTGGGCGACAGCCGCGCGTACCACATTCGGCCGAACAAGAGCATCAAGCAGCTTACCACCGACCACTCGCTGGCTCAGGCATTGCTCGAGGCGGGCACGATCGCCGCGTCTGAAGTCAAGGATCACCGGTTTCGTAACATCCTGTGGAAGTATCTTGGCTCCAAGGAAGTTGGCGTCGGCCCCGACATTGCGATGGTCAACCCCGCCGTGGGCGATCGATTCGTATTGGCGACCGACGGTACATATGGCGTCCTCGCCGACGCCGACATCCAAAACATCGTCACCAACGAGCCTGATCCACAAAAGGCCGCTGAGTCGCTGGTCGACCTCGCCTTGCAAAACAACTCACGCGACAACGCCACTTGCATCACGCTCTACCTCGACTGACTAAGTACTTGGTCAGGAATTAGTTCCCGATTTCACTTGTTTAACGGCAAGCCGAAGGCGACGGTGGGTCGCGCGGACTTGGCCGATCGCCGTCGCCTTCGGCTTGCCGTTAAACGAGGAAGTTATTCTGAGCCAAATCCTAAATAGCCTTGCACGATTCTGGGACAGTAGCCCGACGCGCCAGCGAGGGGGCACATGGCGAAATCACAAGAAATCAGGCCCGGTCCCTCGCTGGCGCGTCGGGCTACTGTCCCTGCGGACTCCCAGGATCACGCAAGGCCATTTAGAGGCTTGGGGCCACCGGCCTTTGCCTTCGCTTCCGCCTTTCGCCTTCTGCCTTCCGTTGCGTATCATCCCCGCTGTGCCGCAAGCCTTGGGAGGTACATGACGTGGCAAGTCGAGGATTCGGTGGCAGACAATTCGAACCACAGGACGTTCCGTGGGAACAGATCGTCCGCTGGGCGCCGGCGGCGCTGCTGTCGCTGGTGCTGATCGCGGTGGCCTGGCGAGGGTTCTACACGGTCAAGCCGCACGAGCAGGCGGTGGTGCTGCGCTTTGGCAAGCAGCTCACCATGACTGGGCCAGGCCTGCACTTCATGGTTCCATTCGTGGACTCGGCCATTCGGGTCAGCACCGAGGAGAACAGCTTGCGTCTGCCGTTTGGCCGCGAGCCGGCCGACGATCGGCCCGGCCGTTCGCAGCAGCCCGAGGAAGAGGCCCTGGAACTGACCGGCGATCTGAACGCCGCCGTCGTCGAGTGGACCGTGCAATGGCGCGTACGCGAACCCGACCGCTACTTGTTCAGCATCGACCAGCGACACATGGACCGAACGATCGAAGTGGTGGCCAAGAGCGTCATGCACCGCCTGATCGGCGACTACTCAATGGATGAGATTCTGACGACGAAGCGCGAGGAGGTCGGCGCCGAGGCGCTCAAAGCCACGCAGAAGGTATTGGACGGCTACGAGTGCGGCGTCGTGGTTACCGGCCTGCAAATGCAGCGAGTCACTCCGCCCGAGTTGGTCAAGCCGCACTTCGACGAGGTCAACGCCGCCATCCAGAAACGAGACAAGCTGACCAATGAGGCGAACAAGGAACGCAACCAGATGATCCCGCAGGCACAGGCCCGAGCCGACAAGCTGATCAACGAGGCAAAGGGCTATGCCGACCGCCGGCGTGCCGAAGCGCAGGGTGAAACGGCCGCACTGCTGGCCAAGTATCGCGCGTACAAAGAGGCGCCCGACCTCACTCGACGGCGACTGTATCTGGAGGCCATGGAAGAGGTGCTCGCGGCGTCTGGCCCCAAAACGATCATCGACGCCGATCTGAGAAGCCTGGTGCCGCTGTTGCAGTTGGACAACGGGGCCAGTCCCGCAAGCCCCGCACGAAAGGGGGCGAAATAATGGCGATTCACAGGGGTCGTGCTCTCGGCGCGTTGAGTGTGGCGGCCGTTCTGGTGCTGGCCCTGCTCGCGCCGACGGTTTGCTACACGGTCGACGAGCGCGAGTTGGCGGTCGTGCTGCAGTTCGGCAAGCCCGTGGTCGCTCGCACCGAACCGGGCCTGTACTTCAAGACGCCGCTCGTGCAAGAAGTGCGAAAGCTGCCGAAAACCCTGCAGTTCTGGGGGGGTGGGCCGGCGCACGTCCTGCCCGACCTGCCCACCGCCGACGGCAAGAAGATCAACGTGGTGCCGTGGGCGATCTGGCGGATCAACGACCCCATCAACTTCGTGCAAACGCTGCGCGAGGTTCCCAACGCCGAGCGACGCGTCTCCGAATTCGTTCGCGGCGCCATGCGCGACGCCATCACGCAGCACGACCTCAGCGAACTCGTCCGAAGCACCGACCGCGAGTTGACTCACACGTTCGGCGTCGACCCGCGCACGCTCGGCATCGCACTGGACCAGATCACTCAGGCCGTGCCCGAAGCCGCGCAGAACGTCCGCTTCGGCCGCGAGAAGATACTCGCTCAGATCAAGGACGACGCCGTCCATCGCCTCGGGTCAGACCTGTTCGGCTCGGCCGCGGCGTCCAAACCAGGCGGGCGCGGCATCGAACTGGTGGACCTGGGGATTGCCAAGGTCGACTTCGTACCCACCGTGCGTCAGGCCGCGTTCGATCGGCAGATCGCCCTGATGCAATCGATCGCCAGTCTGTACATCAACGAGGGCGAGCGGGCCAAACAAGAAATCCTCAACCGCACCAACGCCGAAGTCCAACGCCTCGAAGGCGAGGGCCAGCAGAAGGCCACCGAAATCAAGGGCGAGGTCGACGCCGAGATCATCCGTTCTTACGCGCGGGCGATCAACGAAGCCGGCGAGTTCTACACGTTCGTGCGCACGCTCGAAGCCTTTAAAAAAGCCCTTGGCGGCGACACGCGAATGATCTTCACGACTGACAGCGAGTTCTTCCGACTCCTCAAACAAGCGTCGGAAGAAACTCCAGAGTCAACGAGGAGGACGCCGTGATGAGCAGCGAACGAGTGAGCGTGGGCATACTGATGGGCAGCGATTCGGACCTCGAGACGATGAAGCAGGCGGCCGATGCGCTCGCCGAGTTCGGCGTCGGCAGCGAGCTGCGCGTGCTGTCGGCGCACCGCACGCCGGACGACACGGCCGACTACGCCCGCTCGGCCGCCGGGCGCGGCATCCAGGTGATCATCGCCGGCGCCGGCGGCGCGGCCCATCTGGCGGGCGTCGTCGCCGCACACACCACGCTGCCCGTCATCGGCGTGCCGATCCTGACCAAGTCGCTGGGCGGAGTCGATTCGCTGTACTCGATCGTTCAAATGCCGCCGGGCGTGCCGGTCGCGACGGTCGGCATCGGCGCCGGACGCAACGCAGGAATTCTCGCCGCCCAGATACTGGCCACGGCCGATCCGGCGCTGCGCGAGAAACTCAGTGCGTTCAAACAGCGGATAGCCCAGGAATCGCGAGCCAAGAACGAACGACTGCTCGCAGCGAAGTGAACCAACGGTTCGGCCGACTCGGCTCACTTCTCATGATACTGCACGAGAGATAACAGCAGTCGGCAAGACATGGAGTCGGAGTCGGCCTCGGCTTCGTAGCCGGGAATCAATCCGTTGAGGATGACGAGGCCGCGCCCGAAACGACCAGCGGCCACGACCGGGATGCCGGCCTTTTGCTCCGCCACCAGCAGCTTGGAGGCCGAGGTGAGTTCAAGCCGCACGTGGTCCGAGTACTCATGTTCGAAGTTCTGCCAATCGGAAAAACCTGCCAGACCGCGCGCGACCTGCACACGCCGATCGCCGTGCAGCGACACTCCCTTGCCCACCTCCGGAAACATGCGCGGGTGCCAGCGCGCTCCGACCGCGTCATGGGTCAGCACGATTCGGCCGCCCGCGTGGACCCAATCGCGCAGCGACTCGACAACCTTCGGCGTCAGGTCGCTCAGGTCGAACAACTGCGGCAACACGAGCACATCCACCGCGGCCAGATGAGCGGGGCGCAGGTGGTGAACCCAGACTGGTGAAACACCCTTGGCCGATTCGAGCGCGGCGAAGATGCCCGGCGCGCCGAGTCCGTTGGAGTACACACCGACGCAGACGCCGGAACTCGGCCGCCGCGGCGGCTCGCCGCGCGCGCGGAGTTCGGCGATCGTCGAACTGCTCGCCGGCTCGACGATCGGACCGCGCACCACGAACGCCCGCGACAATTTGCCCTCGCCCCACACGCCGCGCACCACAGGACGCAGCGGCGCGGCAGAGACTGTGGTCGGCACGCGAAACGACTCGCCGTCTTCGAATGTCGCCCGCGTCGAACTCCCGATCGACCTGCCCGCCAGATCCTCCAGCGAGATCGTTGCGGCGATCGGCCCGCCGGAGCCGGTTCGAACGCCGGCGACTTGAATGTCGATGTGTGTGGGACGGCCCGACTCGGCGGCGAATGTGTCGTAGCGGCGGGCGATGATGCCAGGCCCCGGAGCGAATCGAAATCGCGGGCCGGCCAAGGCGATCGTCGCCGCGGACTTCGTCGGGCCGCCGGCCAACGCGGCGAGTTGCCGGTCGACTAGCCCCGTCTGCAACACGCCGCGCTCGTCGGTCGGATCATTGATACTGAAGAGCACGAAGCCGTCGCAGCCGGTGGCGCGGGCCACGTTCACTTGATCAACCACGGCGGCGGTGGACATCAGCTTGTAGTTGCCGATGCCGGCGACGAACGGCACGAGTCCGCAGGCGTAGGAGTGATCGCGGCGGATGCGCGTACGAAAGTCGTCTAAGTCGGCGGTGTACGCCATCGGCGCCACGAAGTCCACCAGCCGCTCGCGGCACCAGCGCGGCCAGTCTTGTTTCACGGTCGAACGGTGCAAGTGAATGTTCGGCCAAACGGCGGCCGACACTAGCGTGGCGGGTCGGCGCGACTTGACCTCGTCGCGAATCTGCCGGACCAAGCTGGTGACGTTGTCGCGTTCCCAGTCCTCGTACTGCAGCTTGAGCGGGCCGGCGATCACATCGGCGGGCCAGTTCGACAGACGGCGACCTTGCACTTTTTCGAACTCGGCGCGGGTCACGTCGCCAAAGTGGAAGTCGAATCCCGGCACGGAGTCGGGATAGCGAATGTAGTCGAGGTGGTAGCCGTCAACGGCATACTTGCCGACGACCTCGCCTGCCACACGGGTCTCGAGATCGCGGTTGCGCGGATCGGCCGGGTTCAGCCAGTAGCTTTGAGCGCCGCGCGAATCGCGCACCAGTCGGTCGTCGCGTGCCATGCGATCGTAGAAACTGTTTGCGGCGGCCCCCGCCTTGGAGCTGCGTGCGGAACTCATGTGGAAGCAGACCTTCCAGGCGTGCAGTTGAATGCCGTGTCGATGCGCGGCGTCGATGGCGCGCGCCAGTTCGTCGCCACCGGCGTCGGCGGCCCACCCGTCGCGCGGCAGGACCTTGCTGGGATAAATCACCTTGCCGCCTTGACCGACGCGCACGAACGCGGCGTTGAGTCCGGCCGCACGGAGCTTTTTCATGGTCGCGTCCCAGTCGCGCGGCGCCTCGGTAGTGATCCAGATGCCCCGCAACTCCTCACGTGGCGCTGCGGCGGCCGGCGCGGGCGGGCGAGCGGGGAAGCGGTCGGGCTTGGCGGCGAGCTGCGGCGAGTCGGCCCGCGGTTGCGCGGCAACCGGCGCGGAGATTGCGCACGGAATCCAGCCGGCAACACGCGAAAGTCTGCCGCAGCGCGAGAGGCCGAGCAGACCCAACAAGACAAGTAGAAGCAATCCGTTCTTGCGCACGGGCAAGACCTCCGTTGCCTTGCCAACCGAATCCACCGACGACGTAAGCCGCATCGGGGTCAGACCGCCTGCATGACCAGCGTAGCGTTCTGGCCGCCAAAGCCGAACGAGTTGGAGACGGCGGTCTTCACTCGCTGATCACGCGCGGCGTTGGGTACGTAGTCCAAATCGCAATCGGGGTCCGGCGTATCCAGGTTGATCGTCGGCGGCACAACAGCTTCGCGCAGCGTCAGGGCCGTGGCGACCGCCTCGACGCCGCCGGCCGCGCCGATCAAGTGGCCGATCATCGACTTGATCGAGCTGCAAGGAATCTCACGCGATCGCTCGCCGAAGACCCGCTTGACAGCCTGCGTCTCCATCAGGTCATTGAGCTTGGTGCTGGTGCCGTGCGCGTTGATGTAGTCGACGTCGGCCGGATCCAGCTTGGCCTCGTTCAGCGCCGCCTTCATGGCCAACGCCGCACCGCGGCCTTCCGGTTCGGGCTTGGTGATCGCGTACGCGTCGAAGGAACTGCCGTATCCGGTGATCTCGGCGTAGATCTGAGCGCCGCGACCCCGCGCATGCTCATACTCTTCCACGACCATCACACCGGCGCCTTCGCCCAGGACGAAGCCGTCGCGACCCTGATCGAATGGCCGTGAGATTTCTTCGGGAGGCCGCACGCTGCGACTGATCGCGCCGAGCACGGTATAGGCGACAAATAGCAACGGGTCAATCCGACTATCCGACCCGCCGGCGAGCATCAGGTCGGCGTCGCCACGGGCAACGAGACGAAACGCCTCGCCGATCGCTTGCGTGCCCGCCGCACAGGCAGTGACGATCGTGTTGTTGGGGCCTTGTGCGTTGTGGGCCATCGAAATGTGCGCGGCCACCATGTTGGGCAGGTGTCGCAAGATCCAGAGCGGCTGCATCTCGGCCTGTTCGACTTGAGCGAACTTCGGCATCGAGAAACAACCGTTCGTTGACTGGGCAACGGCCGATGCAAATTCGCCGAGGTCGATTGGTACGATGCCGGTGCCCATCACGACGCCAAACCGCGTGGGGTCGAGCTTGTCACTGTGCAGTAGTCCCGCATCGTCCATCGCAAGGTGGGACGCCGCGATGCCAAACTGCACGTTGCGGCCCATGACCTTCAGACTCTTGCGGTTACCGTTTAGGTACGGCGACGGGTCCCAGTTCTTCACCTCGCCACCGACCTTGACCGTGTGGCCTTCGGTGTTGAACGAGTCAACCCGCGAGACTCCGGAGCGTCCCTCCGTCGTGGCCTCCCAGAAGGCGTTCATGCCGAGGCCGTTCGGGGCGACAACTCCCAGACCCGTGATGACCGCTCGGCGCATGGAATACTCAACTCCAACTCGGTAGGGCGGGGCCGCTGAACTCCATCCACCGCAGCGGAGGATTCGCCGGCCACGCTGGCACGAAACCTGGTTGTCTATCGCGGAGGGATCCCTTCCCTTGAGGTCTGCCTGGGCCAAGCCCAAACAGGCGCACCTTGGTCTGCATCATCCTTGCGCAGGGAAGTCAGGGCAGGTCATGCCCATTTTGGGATCGGATTCACTCCCGAGTCTCGTGCCTTGCACGAGTCCCAGGCCGAATCATGACGGAACGGTTTGATAGGAGGGCAATCGTCGCGCTCTGTCCATGCGGCAGTTCCATGCCGCGGCTCCGAAAACCCGTTTCGTGCTCCTGGTCGCTTCTTAGGCGTGTGAGCATCACCCAAAAATCTACAGACCGTTATCGGCGATTGCAACGACAATCTTCTGCAGTACCCGCAGTTTCGCCATACTCGCACGCTATCTCTGGTCCCCTGTCCTGACTAGTCATCTGATTGGCCAGGTACCACACAATCGAAATGATCGTTACAGACCGCTCGCGATGCTTGGCTGTTACGGTTCAAAGGCTACGTACTGGTCGTGGTTTTCGACGAACGCGCGCTGGTGTTCGGGTGAGTCGAACCAGAACATCCGGCCGTTCAGGACGTGGCGTACGTCGCGGTTTCCATCTATCGATTCGCCGCGGGTGACGCGGCAGACCGGGCATTGGCCGGCGTTGACCAAGTCGCAGTCGAGATAGTGTTTTGGATTGGCTAAGAACTGCTGTCGCTCTTCCTTGCCGGCGAAGAGGTAGAGTCGGTCGCGATAGACGGCGGCGCAACGTGCCGTGCCCGGAGTCTGGCGGGCCTCGTCGACTTGTGCGGCAACACACAGCCCGCCGAGCAGTGGGGCGTAGCGGGCCGGATCGTTACGGAATCGGTCTGCCTCGGCCGCGCCGATGAACCAGTATGTTTGGCCGTCATACTCGGCTCTGTGCTCTGGCGAGCCGGCGACGAGCTTTTTGGTTTCGACCATGGTGACGGCGCAGTAGCCGTCGAGCATGAGGCTGGATTCGAGTTCGACGCTGAGGACGACGCGGGGCGGTCGAACGGTCCGGCTGAAGAATCCAGCGTGCATGGTCTTTCCGCTCGGGTTTTCTGTTGCTGAGTTCGCCACAGCCGCCGTGCGGACGCCGGGACGATCGGATGCCGCCGACGATGCAATTCGCTGCCACGGTCCGATCAGTCTTGTCAATTCCGTGATGTAGTCTTCGGGTTTTCGGTAGCCGACGATTCGGCCCTGCTCGATGCCGTCGGGCGTGATGACGACGGCAGTGGGCAGACGCTCGACGCTGAACCGGGCGATCAGTTCAGGCGAGCGATCGGCGTCGACATGTACGGCGACGTACGAGCTGCGCAGGTAATCAACTACGCGCGGATCGGGGAACGTCGTGCGTTCGAGCCGCAAGCAACCAGGGCACCATTTTGCAGTGACGTGAACGAGTAGCGGTTGGCCCATCAGTCGAGCCTCAGCCAGCGCGAGTTCATAGTCGTGGTGCCATGCGATTTTTGCCCGATCGTCGGCTGGTCCGGCCGCACGAGTTGCCGTTCCGGCAAGTCCAATCACGCAAAGCATCGTCCATGTTCGCATCTGATGAATCTCCGCACGCAATACGGCTGTTCCTTTATCGGTTGCAACGGAGTTGCAACTTGGACGAGTTTTTCCGATCGCGAGCATCGCGCGGGATCGACTCCCAATCACGCTGGCAGTGGTGAGTTACGGACTTTTTTGTCTGACGCTTGACCGGGTGCGGTCAGGTTTCTATGATCTCGCCCTGTTGTGCGACGACGAGTCTCGAAAGGCCGGTTGGTATCGCAGCCATCCTTTCAGGCACACGATCAGGACGCTGGGATTGGTCAGGATGATCGCTTGACCACGGAACAGTGAGGCTCCTTGGGTTAGTTTCTTCACTCTGCCGGCTGCGATAGGGTTGGGACCGGATGTCGTTCGAGGCATCCCACGGGAGCTAGGCGCACGTGGGTTTGCGAGTCGGGATCAATGCCCGCCACGCCGACTGCCGCACCCAGCGTTGTTCGTTCATTTGTTTCGGAACCCACGTAGTGTCCTTCGCTGTTTCAGCTGGGCGCTGGAATGAGATTGTGTTTGCGCGGGCGCTACCAACGCCGGCCGAGACGGCGTAATCGGTCACGGAGGTTCAGCATAAAAGGATGCAGCTATGAAGTGTCCAAACTGCGTGCTCGGTGACCTGCGTTTTTGTATTCGGGGCGAATTGAGATTTCAGACGGACGAGTTGGGCAGGCCGTGCGGCACGGCGGACGTGCGTTCCCAGGAAGATAGGTTCTGGATGACCTGCGACACCTGTAACGCCGGGTTTGGCGTCGGGGGTTGGCAGGCGGATGGGGCCGGGCGAGTGATCCTGACGGAGTTCGAACCTCACCCAGATAACGATGAGGTTGAATTCGAGCCGAAGAACCCGCCTCCCAGCGCCGCGCAGTTCGACTAAGCAGCCCGTTCGAGGATCGGCGTGGCCGCGTTGTCGAACAGCACCCAACTACCCGAGGTGGTTCGGTGCGCGGACAGTTGTTATCTTGTTGGGCCGCAATGGAGTGTCGAGGACGGGACGGACCTCATCAGGGACTTGAACTGTTGGCTGGATGATGGAGTTACTCTGTGCCTCCCGCACGTACTGTCCGCCCGCCCGCCATTCAGACCACCTTCTTCACTTGTAAGAGGCTCAGTCGCGGTCTCGTCAAAGTAGCCGCGTTGCTAAGTCCCCTGCTTGCGATGATCGGGCTGGGCGTCTTGTGCCGCCCTGGCCTCGCCGAAGAGCGATACCGCGAGTTCGTCCGACAACTTCAGGACCAGGGCTACGCCGACATGGCGGTCGAGTATCTGCGACTGATCGCCAAGCGATCGGACCTGCCCGACGAGGACCGCGACGCAATCGACCTCGAGATGGGCAAGTCGATCGTGCTTCAGTCTGAAGGAGTGGATGCGGAGACCGAACGGAAGTTGCTCGACGAGGCGTCCGGCCTGTTTGGCAAGTTTCTCGCCGAGCACAAGGACAGCGACGACACCAACGAGGCGCTTGCCGAACTCGCCGGCGTGTTCTTGAGGCAGGGGCAGCGAGTCTTGGCCAAGGTTGATGTCGAGAAGGACGCCGGCCGCCGCACTCAGTTTCGCGGCGAGGCCCGCAAGCTACTCGGCAATGCAAAGGACAGTCTGGCTACAGCAGCGGCCAAGTATCGCGATGCGCTCAATCCGGTCGAGCCAGCGCCCAGCGAGCCGCCCGAAAAGGAAGCGCCCAAGAAAGAGACCAAGGGCAAGACGGCCTCGGGTGGAAAGGCGTCGGCCGCCAAGAAGCCGCGCACCGTGCCCAAGAAGGTCCAGGCCGCGCCCGAGAAAGACCCACGGATCGAGACGGCCTATCTGATCGCGCGGCTCAATCTGGCGATCGCCGAGTTCTATCTCGGAAAGACCTACGACGTCGACGTTGAGGCCGAGAAGAACCAACGCAAGGCCCAGTTGAACAAGTCGGCCGACGCATTCGACGAGCTGTTTCAGGAGTATCGCGGCTCATTTGCCAGTTTCGTCGCCCATCTCTGGCACGGCCGAGCGCTGGAGGAACAAGGCGACCTGCGCCAGGCCGTCATGATCTACGACGAAGTGCTGGTCAACGAACCACCCACGAACCAGCGTATCCCGCGCGACCAGGCCAGCCTGTTCACTCAGGCCGAGGTCTATCGGCTCAGCGCCTTGAACCGCCAAGGCAAACACGACGTGGTCACCGCCGAGGCTGAGGAATGGCTGAAGCAGCGGGCCGACCGAGCCAAATCCGCCCACGGAGTCGGCGTGCAGTTGGAGCTGGCTAAGGCGTTCATAGGCAAGGCGCTCCAGCAGCCCAAGACATCGAGGCTGCGCAAACAAAACATGGACCAGGCGTTCGGCCGGCTCAACGGAAATGTGACTCAGTTGGCCTCGCCGTATCAAGACGAGGGTTTTCGGCTGAAACAGAAGTACGCGGACGAGGCGCCCAAGGCGAGCGAAACGACGAAGGGCAAGGGCAGCAAGTTCGACGAGTTCGCGTTTGCCGGCGAAACGGCGTTCGGCCAGGAGAAATGGCCCGACGCAGTTACTGCTCTTGAGCAAGCACTTGCAAGCGCTGACCCCAAGACCGACGAAGAGGAACTCGACGGCGTCAAGTATCGACTCGGTTTCGCGTACTATCGCAGCGGCGACTTCACCAAGGCGGCGACGTTCAGCGAGGAACTTGCCCGTCAGAAACCGCAATCGAAGCTCGCGCCGAACGCCGCCGGCGTCGCCCTCGTCGCGCACAGCGGCGCCTATGCCGCCGGCAAGACCGTGGCCGAAAAAGAAGCGGCCATGGATCGAATCCTGGAGTTGGCCAAGTATATCGAAGAGAAGTGGCCGGACCATTCGCAAGCCGACGCCGCGCGCCGCACCGTGGGTAGCATTATGCTCTATCGCCGCGAGTTCATTCGCGCGGCCGAGACCTATAGTCGCGTCACTGCCGCATCGAACCTGCACGCCGAGGCCCAAACCAAGACGGGCCAGGCGTACTGGAGCGCGTACTTGGCCGAACTGGCCAGGCCGGAAGCGGAGCGCGACAAGGATTCGATGACCGCGTGGCTCGCCTCGGCCAAAGGCGCGATCGCCAAGAGTCTACAGCTTCAAAAGACCACCGCGGCGGCCAACGCACCGATGTCGGCCGGATTGGTCGAGGCTCAATTGCTATCGGCCGAAATCGAACTGAAGACCGGCGCAGCCGCGACGGCCGCGGCCCAACTGGAACCGCTCGTACCAGTTGTCCGACAGGGCGATCGCGGCGACCTTAATGTCTTCACGCTGCGAATCCTGCTGGGCGCGATGGAGGCCGCAATCGCTCAGGGCGACTTGCCCAAAGCCGAGGGACTGCTCGGCGACCTGGAAAAGCAAGGCGGCGGCGACGCCAACCGCGTCACGCAGATCCTCATCGGCCTGGGACGCGGCCTGGAACAGCAGCTTCGCCAACATGAAGCTGCAGGTCGCAAGGATGACGCCGAGAAGGTCCGCAAGTCGTTCGAGACTTTTCTGGAACGCCTGGCTGCTCGTTCCGGCCAGACGTTTTATTCGCTTCAGTATCTGGCCGAGAGCTACTTCGCGCTTGGCAACTATGCGCGCGCGGCCGAGTCGTTCGGCAAGATGATCGAGACGGCCAAGACCGATCCGGCACTCGCCGAGACGAAGAACGTGCAGGCTGAGATTCAACGGGTCCGACTGCGGCGCGCCACTGCACTGAAGATGACGGGGCAGTTTGCCCCGGCCCTGGCCGAGGTCGACGCGCTGATCAAAGAGAACTCGCGACTGCTCGCGGCCCTGATGGAGCGCGGCCGCGTGCTGCAAGATTGGGGCGCGGCAACGCCCGCCAAGTACGCCGAGGCCGCTGTGCAATGGGATAAGACCAGCAAGCAGCTTCAGGGCATCTCGCCGCGCCCGGCCGAGTACTACGAGGCACGCCACGGCGTCGCCTACTGTCTGGCAAAGGCCGGCCGCAAGGACGACGCCATCCGAGTGCTGCGGTCGACGATGAACCTAAGCCCCGACGTCGGTGGCCCCGAGATTCGCATCAAGTATGAAGCACTTTTGAAACAACTGGACCCAACCGGATCGACTGCCCCATCGAAGGCAGCAGCCTCCGGCCCCGCCGGCGCGACGGCCAAACAGTAGCGACCGGTTCCACGCCCAAGTAGCCCTGCACCCTGGAGATGAACATGCACCGAATCGGTTACATGACGAATAGGCCACGCCGCGGACGATGGTTCTGCCTCGCAACGGCCGCAGCCGCCTTGATGATCATCGCCGCGCTACCTCCGTCTGGTTTCGCTCAGGACGAGGCGAAGGAGGCAGCCAAGGGCGATGCCGCCGCGCCCGCCACCGCTCCAAAGAAGAGCTTCTTCGTCTGGGTCTATGAGGCCGAGGGCATCTTCTTCTTTCCTCAACTGGGCATCTCGATCGCCGTCGTAGCTCTGATCACGACGAACTTCCTCGCCACCCGCCGTAGCCACTTCGTGCCGGCGGAGTTCACTCAGTCGTTCGAAGGCTATGTGAAGGAGAAGAAATTCAAGGAGGCGTTTGACCTGGCAAAGAACGAGGAGTCATTCGTCGGCCGACTGGTGGCTACCGGTTTGCAACGGCTCAGCGTCGGTTACCAGGAGGCGATCAGCGCCATGGAAGAGTTGGGTGAGGAGGAGAACATGAAGTATGAGCACAATCTCAGCTACCTGGCCCTGATCGGCAACATCGCGACCATGGTCGGATTGCTTGGCACGGTGTGGGGCATGGTCGCCAGCTTCATGGTGATCGGATCGAGCGACGTGTCGCCGAAGCCCAGCGTGCTGGCCCAGGGCGTCTCGCAGGCGCTTGTGACCACCGTGGCCGGCCTGGTTCAGGCGATCCCGGCGATCATCTTCTTCACCGTGCTCAAGAACCGCGTCGCCCGCCTAACGCTCGAGGTCGGTACGACGAGCGACCGACTGTTGCAGCCGTTCAAGGCGGTGGCTGTGCGTCGTCCGGTCGAAGGTACGGCGGTCGCTCAGGCATGACACGAGCCAGACCACACGAGTAGCCGCCATGAGACTGAAACGCCCCGACAGCAACGTGAGCGAAATGGACATGACGCCCATGATCGACATGACGTTTCAGCTCATCAGCTTTTTCATGTTCGTTGTTAACTTCAACAACGACCTGACGAACGAGACGATCCACCTGCCGATCGCCGAGCTGGCCAAACCGGTCGACAAGGCCAAGCTGGAGCCGCTGTTCCTGAACGTGAATAAGACGGGCATGCTGGTCATCGTCGGTGAGCAGTTGCAGGTGCAGGATCCAAACGACATGGCCAAGATCAACGCCTACCTGAAGCGCGAGGCGGCGGTGATCAAGGTGAACATGGCCAAGGCGGGCAAGGCGGCCGCCGAAGGTCTCGAAGCCACGGTGATCATTCGCGCCGACCAGCACGCCCAGTACGGCGTAGTGCAGGACCTGATTCGAGCGTGCCGCGAGGCCGGATTCATCAAGTTCTCGCTGCGCGCGGAACGCCAGGCGAAGTAGCCATGAAGATTCGTAAGACCGGCGACGCCACCAAAGTCGAACTGCAGATGACGCCGATGATCGACGTCGTCTTTCAGCTTCTGGTGTTCTTCCTGTTCTCGTTCAAGATTGTGCCGGTCGAGGGCGAGGTGGCGGTGAACATGCCGCCCGTGCTGGCGGGGGCCAAACCTAAGACCGACGACATCGACGTCACTGAAAAGGTGAAGATCAAGTTGTCGGCGAGCGAAGACGGGGCTCTCGTTGGAATCCGCGTCGGCGACAACGACATCGGCGAGAACCCGCCCGCGCTCACGCAGTTCCTTCGCGACACGGTCGTTGGTCCGACCGGCAAGGCGGACGACTCCGAGGTCGAGATCGACGCCGATCGCCACTTGCTCTATCACTTCGTCATTCGCGTCACCAACGCGATTCAGCGCGCAGGCATCAACAAGATCAACTTCACCGACCCGCTGGCGAAGGGATAGAGGATAGAGGATTGAGGATAGAGGATTGAGGATAGAGGATTGAGGGTTCACACTTCGAGGTAGCGGTCGCGGGCCACCACCTGCCAGGCGCCGATGAGCCGGCCGTTCTCGACCACATACGCTTCT
>Ga0185317_100072_pt1 | contig 40462 bp, 28 predicted proteins | sample DevilsHole_FD_128020 | JGI IMG/M metagenome (GOLD analysis project Ga0185317, IMG submission 128020) | Groundwater microbial communities from Devils Hole, Nevada to study Microbial Dark Matter (Phase II) - Devils Hole (SPADES assembly)... | ecosystem: Environmental > Aquatic > Deep subsurface >...
TTCCGGCACCTACCGTACTTGGCGGCGCTGGACGGGCATGAGATTGCAGAAGCGTTCGGGGTTCAGGGGTCAGGGTTCGGGGTTCAGGGGTCAGGGTTCAGGAGTCAGCCCCTGAACCCCGAACCCTGACCCCTGACCCCTGAACCCTGACCCCTGACCCCTGAACCCCGACCCCTGACCTGCCAGGAGCCGGCACGTGAAGATTCTGCTGGTGACCGAACGGTTTCGCCCGCTGATCGGCGGGGCGGAAACGGTGCTGGGCGAGTTGGCCCGCGAACTGGCCCGACTCGGCGAACAGGTCACGGTGCTGACGGCGCGATGGGAGACCGATTGGGCGGAATGTGAGCGAGTGGACGACGTCGAGATCGTGCGGATATCGCGAAGTCGTATCCGGTCGTTGGGGACGATGCTGTTCTTGAGATCGCTGCGGCAGTGGCTGCTGAGTCGTGGTCGCGAGTTTGATGTCTGGTACGTTTCGATGCTGAAGCACTGTGCGTGGGCCGGCGTGGGCGCGGCGCTGCGGTGCGGCCGGCCGATCGTGCTGCGAGCGGAAGGCGCCGGGCCGACGGGCGACGTGGCGTGGCAGAGTGGTGCGTGGGGCGGCAAGTGGATCAGACGGCGATGCCGACGTGCGTCGGCAGTCGTGGCGTTGAACGATCGAATCAGGCAGGAGCTGATCGGCGCGGGCATACCGCCGCAACGGATTCACGAGGCGCCGAACGGCGTGCCGTTGCCGCCGTTGGAAGACGCCGCCGACCGGTTGTTCTGGCGGCATCGGCTTGGGCTGCCGACCACTGGGCCGATGGCCGTGTTTGTCGGGCGAATCAGTCCAGAGAAGGGTCTGCCCGACCTGTTGGAGGCATGGAGGCACGTGACCAAGCAGGTCGGCGACGCCCGACTCGTCGTTGTGGGCGATGGTCCGCAAGCGACTGAGTTGCGCGCGCGCGCCGCCGACCAGCCGAACATTCATTGGCCCGGTCCGACGCAGCAGCCGCAGCGCTACCTGCGGGCCGCCGACGTGTTCGCGCTGCCGAGCTACGAAGAAGGGGTGAGCATCGCGCTGCTTGAGGCGATGGCCGCGGCGGTGCCGATCGTGGCGACGGACATTCCGGGCAATCAGCGGTTGATTGAGTCGGGTCGTCACGGACTTCTGGTGCCGCCGCGTCGGCCGGACTTGCTCGCCCAGGACATACTGGTTCAGTTGCGGGCCACGACGATCGCGACGGCGATGGCCCGTGCAGCGAGACAGCGCGTGGAGGACGAATTCTCCATTACCCAAATGGCGCGGCGGCACGTCGAACTGTTCCAGTCGCTCGTGCGAAAGACCTGACGATGCCGAAGATTCTGTTCGTCATTCCTACACTCGACCGATGCGGGGCGGAGAAGCAGCTTACGTTGCTGGCCACTGGGTTGCCGCGCGACGAATTCGCCGTCGAGGTCTGCGCCCTGACGCGCGGCGGGCCGTACGAGCGTGACTTGCAGACCGCGGGTATTCCAGTGACGGTGATCGGCAAGCGGCTGAAGGTCGATCCCGTTGCCGCGTGGCGACTGCGCCGCGCGATCCGGCAGGCGCGGCCTGACATCGTCCACACCTGGCTGTTCGCCGCCAATAGCTACGGCCGAGCGGTGGCGAGGCGGTGTGGAGTGCCGATCATCGTCGCGTCGGAACGCTGCGCGGACCAATGGAAAGGAACGAGCGAACGGGTTGTCGACCGCTGGCTCGCGGCAACCACCGACGCAATCGTGGTGAACTCCGAGGCCGTTCGCCGATTCTACGAGTCGGCCGGTTTCGACACGAAGAAACTGGTGCTGATCCCGAACGGCGTGGCGATCGCCGCGCCGCCGGCTGGCGACCGTGCGGCCGTTCTTGCGGAACTTGGCCTGCCCGCCGACGCGCGGGTGCTCGGCTACGTCGGCCGGTTGTGGCCGCAAAAACGTGTGCAGGATCTGATCTGGGCGACCGAACTGATCAAGAACATCAAGCCGAACGTATTCACAGTGATCGTCGGCGATGGGCCAGACCGCGACGCGCTCGTCGAATTCTCGCAGAAGGTGGCCATTGACGACCGCGTGCGGCTGGTGGGGCCGCGCGACGACGCGGCGCGGTTGATGGCCGTCATGGACGTCGTGGTACAGCCGAGTCAGTTTGAGGGAATGCCGAACTCGGTCATGGAGGCGATGGCCGCGGGCCTGCCGGTGGTGGCGAGCAACATACCGGGCAACGACGAGTTGGTCATCGACGGTGAGACCGGGTTTCTCGTGCCTGTCGGCGACACGAAGTTGCTGGCTGCCCGAATCAATCGACTGCTCGACGAACCAGATCTGAGCCGGCGGCTCGGCGAGGCTGGCCAGACTCGCGTACGCGACCAGTTCGGCGTCGAAAAGATGGTGCAGAGTCACGTGCAACTGTATCGAGACCTGGCAGTCGGGAAACACCTGACACCCAGGGGCTAGTCGTCAATCGGCAACAACAATCCGAATCAACGAAACCTATGTGCGGCATCTGCGGCGTAACCTGGACCGACGCTCATCGGCCGGTCGATCCGGTCGTGTTCGACCGCATGACCGACGTGCTTTCGCACCGCGGACCGGACGATCGCGGCGTCTGGCGCGACCGCGGCGTCGCACTTGGGTTTCGGCGGCTGTCGATCATCGACCTGGCCGGCGGCGGCCAGCCGATGTCGAACGAGGACGGTTTGATCTGGATCGTATTCAACGGCGAGATCTACAACTTTCAATCGTTGCGACATCGGCTCGAGGGCTTGAAACACACGTTCCGCACGACGAGCGACACCGAGACGATCGTCCATCTTTATGAGGAGGAGGGTCCGGAGTGTGTGAAGCGGCTGCGCGGGATGTTTGCGTTTGCGATTTGGGACGGCCGCGAGCGGCGGCTGGTGATCGCGCGCGACCGGCTGGGCGTGAAGCCGTTGGTGTACCGGCTCGAGCCTGGGCGGCTCGCGTTCGCCAGTGAGCTGAAGTCGTTGCTTCAGATGCCCGACATGCCGCGCGAGTTGGACCCGACGGCGCTTGATCACTACCTCGCACTTCAGTATGTGCCGCACCCGCGCACGATTTTTCGCGGCATCGCGAAATTGCCGCCCGCGCATTACGGCGTCTGGCGCGACGGCGAGTTCACGACGCACCGTTACTGGGAACTCGACTTCAACCGCGAAGAGCCGAAGAGTGAGCAGGAGTATCGTGAGCAACTGCGGGCGACTCTGACCGAGGCGACTCGGCTTCGGATGATCGCCGACGTGCCGCTCGGTGCGTTTCTGTCGGGCGGCGTCGATTCGACGATCACGGTCGGCCTCATGCAACAGGCGGCGGACCGACCGGTGAAGACGTTCTCGATCGGGTTCCCAGTCGCCGACTTCGACGAGACGCCCTACGCACGATTGGCCGCCGAGCACCTCAAGTCGGATCACCACGAATTCCGCGTCGAGCCGAACTGCGTGGAAATCTTGCCGCGGCTGATCTGGCACTACGACGAACCGTTCGCCGACAGCTCGGCGATACCGACTTACTACGTGTCGCAGATGACGCGCGAGCACGTGACGGTCGCGCTGACGGGCGACGCGGGCGACGAACTGTTCGCGGGTTACCCGCGCTACCGGGCAGTGAAGCTGGCGGAGTATTTCGATCGGTTGCCGGCGGCGCTGCGGGCCGTGATTGCCTCGCCGTTGTGGCAAAAGCTGCCCGCGTCGGTTCGTCAGAAGTCGAAGCGGCGTCAGCTCAAGAAGTTGCTGGCCCACCTGCGCGACACGCCCGAGCGGCGATACCTGCGATGGATCACGATCTTCGACGAGGTCGCCCGCGCCGACCTGTACGACGACGGTCTCGTGGCCAAGCTCGATGTCGATCCGGCCGAGTTCCTGCTCGGCTCTTACGCGCGATCGCGGAAGCGCGACATCGTCAGCCGCACGAGCTTCGTGGACATCGAGACCTACCTGCCCTGCGACCTGCTGACCAAGGTCGACATCGCCAGCATGGCGAACAGTCTGGAGTGCCGCAGTCCGTTCCTCGACCACCATGTCGTCGAATTGGCGGTGCGCATGCCCGTGGGTTTGAAGATGCCGCGCCTGACAGGCAAGCAGATACTGAAGCAGACGTTCGCGGACCTGCTGCCTCGCGAGATCGTGCGGCGGCCGAAGATGGGATTCGGCGTACCACTCGATTCGTGGTTCCGCGGTGAGTTGGCTGCTTACCTCAGCGACGTGCTGCTCGACCCGCGAACGCTCGGCCGTGGCTACTTCCGCCCGGAGGTGGTGCGGCGGCTAGTGGACGACCACGTGGCGGGCCAATGGGATCACAGCTATCGCCTGTGGTCGTTGCTGGTGCTTGAGTTATGGCACCGAACGTACCTCGATTCGGCCGAACCGCCCCGCGAGCCGGCCGGCCACCTCGTTTCGGCCGGGGTCTAGAACGCGCCCAGCCCTCGCGTCAGTTTGTTCAAAGTTTGCCGCCTGTGCGGCCGATAACGGTTGTAAGGGTTCTGCTGCAACCAACGAAACGGAAGGGGATAGACCATGACCGCCGCTCGAAACGCACGCGCTTGTTTGTTGGGCCTGACGCTTCTTGGCGGGTTGGGTTCGATCGGCTGCCAGGTCGACGTGGCCGGTATGACTCTTCCCTCGCCGCGTTATCTCAAGGACGACGTGCAGTACTTCGCCCCTGGCCCCGACTTCCCACTGGCCAACGAAGAAGCGGCACTCGAAGAGAACGCCGGCGCGGCGCGGTAGGCCACGTACGGTCTTCGCCTTCGTCCTTCGTCGAACGACATGGGTTGCGGGTCCGCGCGCCATTTCCGAGTGGGTTCCTCCGCAACTCATCCGTGCCGCAGTTCTTGGCCAAGTCTTAATAAGGCGTGCTTTCGGCCCAGTCGATAAAGACGGCAGCGAGGGAAGAACCGCGTCTCGCCGTACACTCGACAGGGGCGAGTCGTCATGCGGATCGAAACCTGAACGACGGACGATGCCTTGTGTTGGGAGAGAAGAAATGAGCCGTCTCGCTCGGAATCGCCTGCTCAAGATGGTCTGTGCGTTAACGCTCGTGCTAGGTCCTCCAGCCTGCGTCCTGTCCGACGAGGCCGCCGAGGAGGACGCCAGCGACCGAGGCGCCGGTTCGCCCGTCACCACTGAGGACCTGCAGCGTCAGCTTGGCGAGATGCGGCGCATGATCGAGCAGCAGAACCAGATGATCGACCAACTGCAGAAACGGCTGGATGCGCATCGGAGCACAAGCCAACCGCCGTCGGTGGTTCCCGCATCGGCCAGCGCGCCTGACCCGCAGGCGCCCGCAGCGGGCGACCAGTTGGACGCGCGAATCGACGCGGCGCTCAAGAAGTTCGAGGCGGAGAACTCCAGCCGGATGCTGCCGAAGGGCGTTTCGACCGGCTACGACGGCGGGTTCTACATCACAAGCCCCGAGGGGATCAAGATCGGCGACCTCGACGTGCCGTTCCTGCTCAAGCACCGGGCACGACTCAACTACCGCCATACCTACTTCGACTCCCACGGACCGAATCCCGACGAGAACGACTTGGAGCTGGAGCGGGCCCGCATCTACTTCCTTGGTTACTTCTTGCGTCCATACCTGGAATACCAGATCACACTCGACGGCGACGAGGACGACACACGCGAAGTCGAAACGGTCGGAGTCTACGACTGGATCATCAGCTACGGGTTCTCGAAGCCGCTGGGCTGGGAGTGCGCCGAGATGGGGTTGCGGTTCGGCAAGTGGAAGAGCCCGATGTTCCGTCAGGAAACGGAGAGTTCCGGTCGCCAGCAGTTCACCGAACGGTCGATGGTGGACAAGTTCTTCCAAGTGGACCGCAACGACGGCGTATCGCTCTACGGCAAGTTCGATTTGTTGGACCGGCCGTTCCGCTGGGAGGCGGGCTTGATCAACGGTTTCAACACGACAACGTCTCGGCCCGCCCGAGCGTCGACGGTGGCGGGCGCTCCGCCGGACATGGACAACGATCTTGCGTTTGTGTCGAAGACGAACTGGGAATTGATCGGCGAATGGGTCGAGGGCGATGGCGAGCCGGACCTTTCGTACCATTGCTGCCCGGCGTTGCGCGTCGGCACGACGTTTGGTGCGACGCGGGTCGATCCGGGCGGAGGCCCGCTCGAGTCGCGCGAGAGCCGGGAGATTCGCGTATGCGACACCGGCGCCCGTTTGACCGACATCTTGCCCGACACGGTCACAGAGTTCACCGAGCTGCTCTACGGCGTCGATTGGGGCTACAAGTACCGTGGCTGGAGCTTCAACAACGAGTACTTCTTCCGGAGCATTTTCGATTTCGCCGGGGCGGACGTAGACACTCTGTTCGACTGGGGCTACTACGCACAGCTCGGCTACTTTATCGTTCCGAAGAAGTTCGAGGTGGCCGGCCGCTATTCGACGGTGTTGGGCAATTCGAGCACGCTCGGGGGCGGATTGCACTCAGGCGACGAAGTGGCCGGCACGTTCAACTGGTATATCCGCGGGCACAGCCTGAAGTTCCAGTTCGACGTGTCGCACTACAACGGCGCGGTGATCGGTTCCAGCTCGGGCCAGTTCCTGGCGGGCGACGAAGGTTGGCTGTTCCGGAGCCAGGTTCAGATTTACTACTAAATAGCCTTGCACGATTCTGGGACAGTAGCCCGACGCGCCAGCGAGGGAGCACATGGCGAAATCACAAGAAGTCAGGCCCGGTCCCTCGCTGGCGCGTCGGGCTACTGTCCCTGCGGACTCCCAGAATCACGCAAAGCCATTTGGGAACGGACTGATCTAGAGCGCGAGACTGGCCGTTCCTGCGGAACAATAACGTGAACGAGAGGAAACCATGAGACGCACAAGCTTGAGACAGGCGTTCGGAGTGGCCGTGGCTGTGGCACTCACGTCCGCGCTGGCGACCGCGTGGGCCGGCCACCGCAAGAACAGCGACAAGGCGGAGGAGTACATTCTGTGTCTGCTCAGTCCGTGCCGTTGCACGCCCTGTCCGAAACACCCGGAGTGCCCGCAGCGCTGCCAGAACGATTGCTGCCACCAGCCGCTGCCGCAGCCCAAAGCCGTCGTGGCGTGCGAAGAAACGGATCCGTGCTGCTGCACTCGGGCGCAACGCGTCAAGGCCGCCCATGCGCTCGGCTCGTTCGACGCCTGCTGCGTTCCACAGGTTGTGCCCGCGCTCACGCACGCGCTGATGTGCGATCCGGCCTGGCAAGTCCGGGCCGCCGCCGCCCGAGCGCTGCGATGGAGTCAGCCGCTGCACTGCGACGACGCCGCGTGCGACTGCAGTCGCGAAGATGTGGTGGCAGCGTTGCGCATCGCCGAAAAGAACGACCCGTACTGGATTGTTCGCTCGGAGGCCAAGGACGCCCTCGGCGTCTTAAGCGTGTGTAACCAATGCTGCTACGACGAGATCATTGGCCAAGCCGACGTTATCGCCGGCAAGCTCAAGTCGATCTACAAGCCCGGCGGCGAAAACTGCCACGAAGTCCACGCGAAGTGGGAGGAGCTGCGTGTGTTGCTGCACGAAAACAAGCCAAGCTCCGCTGGAAACGTCGCGAAGCCTGCGGCCGGTCAGCCAGGATACTGATCGCCGGTTCGCTCAGATCAGAACTCGCTGTTGCCGATTTCTTCTTCCCCTTCCGACGGACGATAGCCTTCCAGACGACACGGTCTATCTCTTCCGAGACGAGCCGGACAGCGCCGGGCGCCGGCTGTGCGCCGATGGCGTCATGCTACACGTGCGAGTCATTGTGCCGCAAACTGCGAGGCTTGCGGGCTCCATCGGCAGCGGCCTGCGTGCCGACCCGTTTCACGTTTCACTTGGCGGCGGGCTTTGTCTGCACGGATTGTCCTTCCGTGAGCGAGCCGGCGTTGGCCTTGACGACCTCTTCGGTGCCGTCGAGCCCGGCGACCACTTCGACCAGCGTCCCGTCTGTAAGCCCGACAGTGATCGCTTTGCGCATGACCTTGCCGTTTTGGACGCAGCAACAGACCGTCTTGTCGGCCTGCCTGAGGATTGCACTGGCGGGCAAGGACATGACCGCTGCACGTTCGTCGACCACGATGGCGGCGTTCGCGTACATGCCGGGCCGCAGCTGGCCGTCGGCGTTCGGTAGATCGATCTCGGTACACAACGTTCGGCTCGTGCGATCGAGCGCCCACGCCGAGCGGGTGACGGCGCCCTCCACGGGCTTCCCGCCGGCGGACTGGACTCGAACGATCGCACGGTTCCCCACGCTGACCAGAGTCGCATCTTTCTCTGGTACATCGACAAAGACGCGCACCAGGTCGCTTCGGACGACAACGAACAGTGGCTCGCGAGCGCCGGCGCTTGCGATGAAGTGACGAGTGTGGACGTTGCGTTCGGTGACCACGCCGTCGAATGGCGCCGTGATCTTGGCGTACTGCAACATGGCTTCAGCGACACCGCGATTCGCCTCGGCCACGGCTACTCGAGCGGTAGCGGCCACGACGTCGGCTTGGGCCTTGGCCAGTTTCGCCTCGGCTTCCTTGTGGCCCGCCTTGGCCGATTCGATCTTCGCCGCGGCCTCGCCCCGCGCCGCGTCTGCCGCCCCAAGTTGACTCTCGGCCTCATCGACGACCCGATGCTGAATCGCGTTCTCAGAGGCGAGTTGTTTGATTCGAGCCAACTCGGCCTTCGCGCGAGTGTACTCGGCTTCGCTTCGTTTGGTCGTCGCCTCGGCTTCCGTGACCTTCGCCGCTGCGACTGCGACCGCCGCCGTCGCGGCTGCGACCGCCGCCTCGGCCTGCGCCACATCGGCGTTGGCCTGGTGCACCAGCGCCTCCTTGTGTTTCAGTTCCTGAACCATCTCAGGCGCCGACAACTCGGCCAGCACCTGTCCCTCTTTCACACGGTCGCCAATGTCGGCGTTCACGTGCTGCACGAAGCCGGATATCTTCGCGAACAGCGGCGTCTCCTCGAACGCCTCGACGCGGCCTGGCTGATCGCTCGTGCGCCAAATCGTCGTGCGCTCCGGCCGGACGGTTTCGACCTGTGCCGCCGTTCCCGCTGGTTTACCCTGCGCGCTGGCGATCTGTTGTTGGTTGCAACCCGCCAAGATCAGCGTGCTCGCCGCCAGCGGAGCGAAAATCGCACGCCGTAATGCAACCGGGACATGTCGCGGCCTGTTCATTGCGTTAACCTCGCATAGTGAGAACTCTCAGGGTCATCCGGATCAAGCGATGCCGACCGATTGGCGGCTCGGCCCTGCACCAGAGCGAAAACGCACGGCAGCACAAACACCGTGGCGAGCGTCGCCGACGCCAGGCCGCCAACGACAGCGCGACCGAGCGGAGCAGTCTGCTCGCCGCTCTCGCCGAGCGCCAGCGCCATCGGAAGCATGCCGGCCATCATGGCGAAGCTGGTCATCAGGATCGGCCGCAGTCGACTGTGCGCGCCTTCGACGACGGCGTCGGTCGCGGCCAGGCCGCCGTGTCGACCGCGCTCAGCGAACGTGACGAGCAGAATCGCGTTGGCCATCGCGACGCCGACCGCCATGATGGCCCCGATAAACGACTGGATGTTCAGCGTGGACCGAGTCAGGAACAAGACGGTGACGACGCCCAGTATGGCGGCGGGCGCCGTGGACACGGTGATCAACGACAACTTCAGCGATTGATAGTTGGCCGCGAGCAGCAGGAAGATCACGACAACGGCCAGGCCAAGACCGGCGCCAAGCCCCGTGAGCATTTCGTACATGGTGGGAGTCTGCCCGCGTACGTCGATCTGAGCCCCGCGCGGCGGGTCGCCGGCGCGAGTTAGTGCGTCGGCTACCTGGCGCGCCACGCGACCCAAGTCTACGCCCGCGATGTTGGCGGTCATGCTCACGGTGCGCCGCATGTTGTAGCGGTCGAATTGGCCGGGCATGGCGCCGCGACTGACGTGGGCCACGTCGCGCAACAGAAGCTGTTGGCTCGACGCGCGCTTCACGGGCAGCATCTCGATCTCGTCCATCGAGTTCATTTCCGACTGTGGGATCTCGACCTGCACCTGGTAGCCGATGCCGGTCTTCGGGTCGGGCCAGTAGTTGGGAACCACGAACCGCGACGAACTGGTGGCCGCAACCAGCGACCGAGCGACGTCGGCCGTGGTCACGCCGCTCATGCCGGCCCGCTCGCGGTCCACTTCCACGCGCACGGTTGGGTAGTCGAGTGATTGCACGAACTGCAGATCGCGCAGCGCGGCGATCTTGCCGAGTTCCGAGCGGACCTTTTCGGCGTACTCGCGGTTCTCGGCCAAATTCGGCCCGCTCACGGCCACTTCGATCGGCGTCGGCGATCCGAAGCTCATCACTTCGCTCACAATGTCGGCCGGTTCGAACGAGAATCGCACGTCGGGCATTTGCACCGCCAATGCGCGCCGAAGGTCCTCTTTGAGCGATTCGATGCGAACGCCGCTGCCTGGCTTGAGCGACACCCACAGCGTCGCCTCTTCCGGACCGCGCGACCAGTAGAACACGGTGTTGATCGGGTAGCTCGATGGGATCGAACCGACGTAGCCGAGCGTGATGTCGATGCTGTCGGCCCCGACCTGCTGTTTGATCGCATCGAGCACGCCGAGTGCGATTCGTTCGGTCTGTTCGAAGTGCGTGCCGTCGGGCGCCCGCAGCCGCAGTCGAAACTGGCCGGCGTCTACGGCGGGAAAAATCTCTATTCCGAGCCGACTGCCAAGCAGCCAGATTCCCAGACCGGCGATCACGAGATAGAGCGGCACGATCACAACGCGGAGGCCGACGACGTAGTGCAGAAGTCGTGTGTGGGCGTCGCGCATTCGCGCGAACAACGGTCGACGCGTCGCGGCCGATTCCTCGACATGGCCGACCGGTCGCAACAGCCACGCACACAGCACCGGCACCAACGTGCTTGACAAGATGTAGGAAGCCAACATCGAGCAGCCGACGGCGAGCGACATTGGCACGAACATCGCGCGGGCCGCCCCTTGCATGAACAGGGAGGGGATGAACACGGCCAGGATGCACAGCATCGCCAGCAAACGCGGTACGGCCGTCTCGGCCGCGCCGTCGAGAACTGCGCGGGCCAGCGTGCTACCGCCGCGGCGCAGATGCGTGTGGATATTCTCGATCGCGACAGTCGCTTCGTCCACCAAGATGCCGATCGCCAGGGCGAGACCGCCCAGCGTCATCAGATTGATCGTCTCACCGGTCAGCCACAGTACGATCACGGCGGTCATGAGTGCCAGTGGGATGTTCACGACGACGACTACCGCGCTGCGCCAATCGCGCAGAAACAACAGCACCATCAGCCCGGTCAACCCGGCGCCGAGCAACCCTTCGTAGCCCAGACCGAGGATAGCTCGCGTGACGTACGGCGATTGGTCGAACTCGAACGCGACCTTGATGTCGTCGGGCAGCACGGCCCGCATCTTCGGCAGCGCCTCGCGGACATTGCGGACCACGTCGAGCGTCGATGCGTCGGCCCGCTTGGTGACGAGGATGTACACCGCGCGACGACCGTTCACCAGCGCGTAACCGTTCGGGACGTCCGAACTGTCGGCGATCGATCCCAGATCGCGCAGGTACACCGCCGGGCTGACGCCGGACCGAATCGGGATGCCGCCGAGTTCGTCGATACGCGGCACGATCGAGTTCACGGGCACGATGGGATACTGGTCGCCGATGTGTACGTTGCCCGACGGACTGATCGTGTTGCCCGTACTGATCGCCGTGATCACATCCTCGGGCGAGACGCCGTACGCCCGCAGCCGGTCGGGATCGACGCGGACCACGACCGTTCGCTGGCTGCCGCCGAAAGGAGGCGGGGCCGACACGCCCGGCAGACTCGCGAACATCGGCCGCACTTTGAACAGCGCCTGGTCCTGAATCTCGCCGATCGTCTTCGTCTCGCTCGACAGCACCAGGTAGCCCACCGGGACGCTGCCCGTGTCAAATCGCATCACAAACGGCGACACTGTGCCGGGCGGCATGAACGCGCGCGACCGGTTCACGTAGTTGATTGTCTCGGCCATCGCCTGGGCCATGTTCGTGCCCGGATGAAAGACCAGTTTCATCAGCGCGACGCCCTGGATGTTCTTCGACTCGACGTGATGGATGCCCGTGATGTAGAGGAAGTGATATTCGTAGTAGTTGGTCAGAAACCCTTCCATCTGCGCCGGGTCCATTCCGCCGTAGGGTTGAGCGACGTAGATGACCGGCAGGTTCAGCTTGGGGAAGATGTCCACCGACATGCGCCGCAGCGCTAGACCGGCGCCGAGAACGATCGCGACCATCACGACAAGCACCGTGATGGGGCGGCGCATCGCAAAGCGTGTCAGGTTCATCAGTTTGCTCCACAAGCCGGCTCAATCGGCTGCGGCACACCGATACGGTGTTCCGTCAAACGTCGGCCCAACGATTGTACCGCGCTTCGGTGAAGGGTATAGGAAAGTTGTTCGACGACCGTGGTAAACGCCCGGCATTGTGAGAATCGTGCTCGCCGTGGGGTCCTGGCGCCTGGCGACGGCCCGACGGATCGCGGCGTTTATGCCGCACGCGGCCATAAATGAGACGTTTTCGTCAACGCCCAGCCGAAGGCGCCGGCAGAACATGGCTGGAATTGTGCATATGCGGTCGCCTGCGGCTCCGCGTTAAACGAGTCAAACCTGCCGCGTGCGGTATACAATCGGCTGCTGAACCTGATAACACGCCATCCAACACTAGGGAGGTCGGTAGAAACGGAATGTGGTCATCGCGGCTATTTTGGAAGTTGTACGTTTCCTATGCAGGACTGATCCTGGCTGCGACCGCCTTGTTTGCAGCGCTAATATCCGGGCGGCAGCGGACCCAGGTGGAGGATCACCTGCGTGAACGATTGCTCGACGACGCTGTTCTGGTTCGATCTCACGTGGTCCAGTTCTTCGGTGCGGAAAAACACGACGAACTCCAACGGCTCGTTGGCAGGTTGTCGAGCGAAACCAGAATCCGAGTGACGATCATCGATGAAGGCGGTCGTGTCCTGGCCGACTCGGAACAGGATCCGCGCCAGATGGAGAACCACCGCAGCCGGCCGGAGATCGAAATCGCCGCCCGTGAAGGTGTAGGCGCTTGGACCCACGTCAGCCGCACGTTGGGGATTCCCGTGAAGTATCTCGCCCTGCGCGTAGATCGTAACGACGTTTCGGTCGGATACGTTCGGGTGGCGTTGCCGATTCGAGAGGTCGAACTGCGAATGGCGGCAGTTCAACGGCTCGTTTGGGGTATCGGACTGGCCATGTGCCTGGCGGCGCTGATCATCACGTACGCGGTCGTTGCCGGTCTGGCCCGACCGATCCAATCACTGACGGCCGCCGCGCAAGCGATCGCGGGCGGAGAATACAGTCATCGCGTTCGAGTCGCCAGACGCGACGAACTTGGAACGCTGGGGGACACGTTCAATCGAATGGCCGACCAGTTGACGCGGCACGTCGCGCAGATCCGCGAGGACCGCGAGCTGCTCGCGACGGTGCTCGGCGGGATGGTTGAGGGCGTGATCGCGGTCGACGCGCAACAGCGAGTCGTTTTCGCCAACGAAACCGCTCGCTCGATGCTTGGCCTGACGGCGGAAAACCCGGCCGAGCGTCCGCTTTGGGAACTGGTCCGGCATCCGGCCCTGCACGAGACGCTCGAACAGGCGTTCGCTGCGGACCAAATCTGCCGCCGCGAGTTTGACCTTGCCGGGTCCAGTCGCCAGTCGCTCGTAATGCTCTGCCGCCGGCTGCCCGGAAATCCACCATCCGGCGCCGTGCTTGTGTTGCAGGATGTCACGGAACTGCGGCGACTCGAGAACCTGCGGCGCGAGTTTGTGGCCAACGTGTCGCATGAACTCAAGACTCCGCTCGCATCGATCAAGGCCTATGTCGAGACGTTGCTGGGCGGCGCGATCGACGATCCGGAAAACAACGTCGCCTTCCTGCGGCGCATCGCGGAGCAGGCCGATCGGCTGCACCGGTTGATCATCGACCTGCTGCGGCTTGCGCGCGTGGAATCGGGCCAAGAGGCGTTCGAGATCAAGTTGATTTCGCTCGCAGACGTGGCGACCACTCGCGCGGCGGAACACGAGGCTGTCGCGTCGGCGAAGCAAATCAAGCTGCAGACGCTGGCCGGCGACGAGCCAATTCACGTACTAGCCGACGAAGAAGGACTTCGCACGATCCTCGACAACTTGCTGGACAACGCGATCAAGTACACCCCCGACGGCGGCCGCGTCACGGTCCGCTGGCGCACAGAAGGCCCGATGGCTGTCATCGAAGTGGAAGACACGGGCATTGGCATTGCTCCATACGATCAGCCGCGCATCTTCGAGCGATTCTACCGTGTGGACAAGGCCCGCTCGCGCGAGTTGGGTGGCACGGGGCTGGGGCTTTCGATTGTGAAGCATCTGGTCCAAGCGTTTGGCGGCGCCGTTTCGGTCTTGAGTGTACCTGGTCGCGGCAGCACGTTCACCGTGCGGTTGCCGTTGGCCTCATGAAGTGCAGCGTCGGTCAGTCCGTTACAACTCACGGCTTGGCGATGTCCGCCGGATTCATCGGCGAAGTCGTGTTCTCCCCGCTCGCGAACGTGGTGAGTGAGCCGTGCGGCGCCGCACGGGGCGAGTCTGCGTTGCGCGATCGCGGTCCGTTCCATCTCGCGCCGCGTCGCGGTGCAGATCGATTGGGCACGTCGGCGAGAACCCGCCCGCGCTACACGGGCACGCCGAGCCGTTCACGTGGCTGCCGTCCTCTTGCAGATAACAGTAGCCTGGCGCCCCGTGTTTATTACAGGCGACTATTCTGGGCTGAACCATTGACAAGCAACCCGAAGTGACGATCCGTCCTGACAGTCGATCGGCCTTGAGAGGGCGTCAGCATAGCGACGAGCGAGACGGCGTAAAGATGCCACGCAAACATTTCATGCAACCTTAATGCAGCCTTCACGGATCTCGGCGATCATCCGCTGGTCGGCCGATCGCTGTGCAATCACCCGTTTCAGGTCATGTCGTGTCGCCTTCAAGCCGCCATAGGGTCGTGTGGGTATGGCTTCGCCTTTTCCTGGGTCTCGTCCAGATCACTAGCGCCATTGCCGCAACTGGGGATGCCTCGGCGACCGCACGTTGGGCCAATGATGTCGTCGAGCGGCAGAACGACTTGCTGCGCCGCTTCAGCCACCGGGCCAGCCGGTGCGTGCGGTCGATTCGCTGGCTGGTTGCGTAGATGGCGTCCGCTGTTTTCAAGACGAGTCGCGGCCACTTGAGCGCTGGATCCCATGCGTGACCGTGGTACACCAAGTAGCTCGCTCGGCCCACGCGCACCAGCGTCTCCTGCTGAACCGTCACACCCAGAATCGCCTCGAACCACTGACACGTCGGATCGTGGTTGCCCGTAAGCCAATCGACGCGGGCGTGCATCGAGTACTCGCGAATCGCCCGCAGCGCCGCGATGTGCCGTTCGTCGACGCCTCGCAGGCGCGAGTCCTCGAACAGGTCGCCGGCGATGACGAGCCGGTCCGTCTCAATCGCTTCAAGAAACCGCACGAACTCCTCTGCCCTCGAGTTGCGTGCACCCAGGTGAATGTCGCTGACGATCACCGTGTCGAATATGTTGTTCACCAGCCTCTCCTTTCGGTCCGGAAATCCAATTGTGTCGACGTCGCTTCTGCCTTCAGTATCGCCCGCCGGCAAGTCGAAACCGTGAACCCCAAAACAAGTTCCCAAGTTTCACCGCTTCTTCACAGCACCTTCACAATTCACCACGATACTTCCGAAAGATGAACGAGGCAGACAACCAGGCAAAGGAGACGACCCATGAAGCTTGGCAACGGAATCAGTGTTGCGTGTGTGTTTGGGTTGAGTGCGTTGGTAGTGCCGTGGACGATCGACGCCGCCGACCAGAAAACGGACAAGGAGAAGGGTAGTGCGACGGAGAAACTGGATCCGGCGCTGACCAGCTACAAACCAGTGAGCGGGATTTCGGGGAACGTGTCGAGCGTTGGGTCCGACTCGATGAACAACCTGATGACGCTGTGGGCCGAGGCGTTTAACAAGTTCTATCCGAACGTGAAGGTCCAGATCGAAGGCAAGGGATCGAGCACGGCCCCGACCGCGCTAATCAGCGGCACCGCACAGCTCGGCCCGATGTCGCGGCCCATGAAGTCGAGCGAGGTCGACGCCTTTGAGAAGAAGTTTGGCTACAAGCCCACAGAGATTCGCACGTCGGTGGACGCCCTGGCCGTCTTCGTGAACAAGGACAACCCGATCACGTCACTGACGATGCCTCAGGTGGACGCGATCTTCTCGAAGTCGCGCCGTGCCGGATTGGGGAGCGACATTCGCATTTGGGGTGAACTGGGCCTCGCCGGCCAGTGGGCGACCAGGCCGATCAGCCTTTACGGTCGCAATTCGGCGTCGGGCACTTACGGATTCTTCAAGGAACACGCGCTCAAGAACGGCGACCTCAAAGACCAAGTGAAGGAGCAGCCTGGTTCGGCGGCTGTGGTGCAGGGCGTCACGGTGGACCGGTTTGGCATTGGCTACAGCGGCATTGGCTATGTGACCGCCGGAGTTCGCGCGGTCCCGCTTGCGGCAAAGGACGGCGAGAAGCCGGTCGATGCGACGGCGGCCAACGCCTACAGCGGCGACTATCCGCTCGCCCGTTTCCTCTACGTCTACATCAACAAGGACCCGCGCAAGCCGCTCGATCCGCTCACGCGAGAGTTCGTCCGCCTGGTGCTCGCTCGCGAAGGTCAGGAGGTCGTTATAAAGGACGGATACTTTCCGGTGACCGGTGAGCTGGCCCAAGAGGACCTGAAGAAGATCGGCCCAAGGAGCGTTGCGGGCAAATGAGTCAGGCGGTGCAGTCGACCCCAGCGGGCGCGTCCGAATCGTCGGGCCGCCCGCATGATTTGGCTTCTCCTCGGCGTGGCCGACGTCTGGCCACCGATCGGATCGCTCAGCGTGTCGTCACGCTCGGCGGCCTGGCGATCATCGCTTCCATCGTCGCGATCTTTGTCGTGATTGCTGCGGAGGTCTGGCCGCTGTTCCGCCCGCCGTCGGCCGCCCCAGGTGAGCCCGTTCAGGCTGCCGGGATAAGCGACACGATCGCCGTGTTCACGGACGAATACCGCGAGCTTGCCTGCATGGTTTCGCCGTCCGGCGTGTGGTTCATCTCACTGAAGGACGGCGGTGCCGTGACTGCCGCGGCGCTGAGCGGCCTCGACGGCGCGACGATCGCGAGCACCTCGGCCGTGAGCGGCGGCACGTTCGCGTTGGGCCTCTCCGATGGCCGCGTGTTGCCTGTCCGCGTGAGCTTCGCGGCCGAGTTCGGCGAGCATGACCGGCGAGTTGTCCCGGACCTCGTCGTGGGCGAACCGCTCAAGATCGACCTCGACGGCCGGCCGATCAAGGCGATCAGCCACGTGAACCGAGACGCCGGACACAACATCGTCGCCGCCGTGGCGCCGAATCGGCTGGCGATCGTGATGGTTGAGGAAAAGAAGTCGCTGGTTGGGCCGCGGACCAAACAGGAAACTCGTTTCGAGGTGTCACTGCCGGTCGAAGGCGAAATCGCGGCGCTGGTTGCGGACGCGCGTGGAGAAGACGTCTTCGCCGGCACTAGTTCCGGCGAACTGGTCTGGGTCAGCCTGCGCGGCAAGGGTGAGCCGATGGTGTCGCGGCCCGTGTTCGGACCTGAGCAGCCGGGCGTGGGTGTCACGGTGATGGGCTTCCTGCTAGGCGATCGCACGCTCGTCGTCGGAGACGCTGCCGGCGGGGTGAGCACATGGCAACTACTGGCCGACGATCAAACCAAGGAACTGACGCAGGTCGGCCGGTTCGCGGCGCACGCTGGGCCGGTGGTTGCGTGGGCGCCGTCGCAGCGCGACAAGGGATTCGCCACTGCCGACGCCGCCGGCCATGTGCATCTAAACTACGGCACAACCGGCCGCACGTTGCTTGAACTAGACGCGCCCACTCGACCCACGGCGATAACGATCACTCCCAAGTCGGACGGTCTTGTCGCCGTCGACGCCGCCGGCCGCTTGTCGCGGTGGACGCTCGCGAACCCGAACCCAGAGATCACCTGGCGCGCCCTGTTCGGCCGACTGTGGTATGAAGGTTACGGCGAACCCGATTTCGTTTGGCAGTCGACCGGCGGTACCGACGACTTCGAAGCGAAGCTCTGCCTGACGCCGCTTGTCTTCGGTACGCTCAAGGGAACCTTCTACGCACTGATTCTCGCCGTGCCCCTGGCTCTGTTTGCCGCGATCCACGCTTCGCAGTTCATGCACCCGTCGCTGAAGGCGGTCGTGAAGCCGACTGTGGAAATCATGGCCGCACTGCCCAGCGTCGTGCTTGGATTCATCGCCGGACTGTGGCTGGCGCCGACGTTGGAAGTATTCGTCCCGGGCGTGTTCCTGTTGCCGGTCGTCGTTCCCGTTCTCATCCTGCTTGCATGCGCTCTTTGGCAACTGATCCCGCAGACGGTGCGCGGTCGGATTAGGCCCGGTCTGGAGATTGTGCTTCTCATGCCCCTTGTGGTCGCTGGCGGCTGGCTCGCATTCAAGTTGGGTGCGGTTGTCGAGCGCCTGTGCCTCGGCGGCGACTACCGCGGCTGGCTGCTCAGCGCCCTGGGGCTGACGTTCGATCAGCGCAACTCGCTTGTCGTCGGCATGGCGATGGGGTTTGCCGTGATCCCGATCATCTTCACCATCGCCGAAGATTCGCTCTCGAACGTTCCGCGCCATCTGACGGCCGGTTCGCTCGCCCTGGGCGCAACCCGATGGCAGACCGCCGTACGCGTCGTATTGCCAACGGCCAGTCCGGGGATTTTCTCGGCGATCATGATCGGGTTTGGTCGCGCCGTGGGTGAGACGATGATCGTGCTCATGGCCACCGGCAACACGCCGGTGATGGACCTGTCGATCTTCAACGGCTTCCGCGCGCTTTCCGCGAACATAGCGGTCGAGTTGCCCGAGGCGCCGGAGGGCGGCACTTTGTTCCGCGTGCTGTTTCTGGCCGCGCTGCTGCTCTTCGTGATGACGTTCCTGATCAACACCGCCGCCGAACTCGTTCGGCTCAGGCTTCGGCACAGGTACAGGTACCTATGATCAAGTTTCTCAGGACCGGCGAACCGTTTATCTGGCTGACCGGCGGCGGTCTGGCGGTCGGCCTGGTCATGGTCGTCGGCCTGTTGCTGCTCATCATGGTGAACGGCCTGGGCTTTTTCTGGCCGAGCGATGTGGTCGAGTTTTCGCTGAGCGACGGCCGTGTGGTGCTGGGTCAGATCACGGACCGTGAGGCCATTCCGCAGACCGAGGCGACCGTCGGTTCGGTTCGCTATCGCATCAAGATCAAACAGGGCAACCGTGACATCTACGGCAACGATTTTCTCTGGGTCGACGAGTCGGATGTTTCGCGTCGCGAACTGCCCCTGGACGCAATCGTGATCGAACGGCGCGAGTGGGGCAATCTGTACGGAGCGATCAAGGCCGTCCGCGATGGCGACACCAAAGTGGCCGAAGGGCCAGCCGCTGGTTGGACCGCGCTAACGACGCGACACCCACGTGCACGGGCGATTTACGACGAGATTCGCCGTGTTGAGACTGTCCAGATTGGCGCCATCAACTCGGCTCAGGAAAGGTTACGACTGCGACTCCGTCGACTTGAAATCGGTGGCGTCCAAACCGGTCCAGAGGTTGATCGCCACCGACAGCAACTTGCACTCTGGCAGAATCGTTACGAAGAAGTGAGCGCGTCGCTGGAGGATCTGCGGGGTCGGCAAACCGAGAGCGTAGTTGTTGCGGTGGCCGGTGGCACAGAGAAGGATTTGCCGCTTGCTCAGATCGTCCGCGCCTACCAGCCCAATGCGATGGGAGTGTTCGCCAAGACCGCTTTGTACTTGGCCAAGTTCTGGGAATTCGTCGCCGACGATCCGCGCGAGTCCAACACGGAAGGCGGCGTATTCCCGGCGATCTTTGGTACGGTCATGATGGTGATGATCATGAGCGTTCTGGTGACGCCGCTGGGCGTCCTGGCCGCGCTTTACCTGCGCGAGTATGCCAAGCAGGGTCTCTTCACCAGCGCGGTTCGGATCGCCGTCAACAACCTGGCCGGCGTGCCGTCGATCGTGTTCGGCGTGTTCGGCGTGGGGTTCTTTATCTACTTTGTGGGCGGCACGATCGATCGCGTGCTATATCCCGAATCGCTGCCGACGCCTACGTTCGGCACGGGCGGGATTCTGTGGGCGTCACTCACGCTCGCGCTGCTGACCGTTCCGGTCGTGATCGTGGCCACCGAAGAAGGGCTGGCCGCGATCCCACGCGGCATGCGCGAGGCGTCGCTCGCGCTGGGCGCGACGAAGTTCGAGACCACGTGGCGCGTCGTACTGCCGTCGGTCATGCCGTCGATCCTGACGGGCTTGATTCTCGCCATGGCGCGGGCGGCCGGCGAGGTCGCACCGCTGATGATCACCGGCGTCGTCAAACTCGCCCCTTCGTTGCCAGTCGACGGCCACTGGCCGTTCCTGCACCTCGAACGAAAGTTCATGCACCTCGGTTTTCACATTTACGACGTCGGGTTCCAGTCGCCCAACGTCGACGCCGCGCAGCCGATGGTGTACACGACCACGCTGTTGCTGATCGCCATCGTCGTGCTGCTAAACTTGACCGCCATCGTGCTTCGCAATCGCCTGCGCCGCAAGTACGTCACCTCGGCGGTGTGATTCGCAAAACGGACCTTGGGGGGGGACGAGCCCGACGCAGGCTTCACGCAACCTTCACAGAATCTTCACGACGACCGCTTAGCTTGGGCGGTGTACCGAAGTCGTCCGCACGGAGAACTAATGATCGTTTCCTATTCCTCCATCATGGCCTCACGGGATCGCACGTCGCGTCCGGTTGTGGAGCTTGCCAAGGCCCACGACAAGATGGAGGCCCGCGGTTTGTCGTTCTATTACGGCGACAAACAGGCGCTGTTCGATGTGACGCTGCGTCTGCCCGTGCGGTGTGTGACCGCGCTCATCGGGCCGTCCGGCTGCGGCAAGAGCACGTTCTTGCGCACACTGAACCGCATGAACGACGTGGTGGACGGCTCGCGGTTTTTCGGTAAGGTGATGCTTGACGGGCGCGACATCTACGCCAGCGGAGTCGACGTGTTCGAGCTCCGCAAGCGAGTGGGCATGGTGTTCCAGAAATCAAACCCGTTCCCCAAGTCGATCTTCGAGAACGTCGCGTATGGCCCGCGCATCGCCGGCGTCCGAAGCCGAGCGCAGCTTGCCGAAACGGTTGAGCGATCGCTGGCGCGTGCAGCGCTGTGGGACGAAGTCAAAGACCGGCTTGGTGAGTCGGCGATGAACCTTTCGGGGGGCCAGCAGCAGCGGCTGTGCATCGCCCGCGCACTGGCCACCAATCCAGAGGTGCTGCTGATGGACGAGCCGGCCTCGGCCCTTGACCCGGCGTCTACGGCGCGCATCGAGGACCTGATCTTCGAGTTGAAACAGCAATACACCATCGTCATCGTCACGCACAACATGCAGCAAGCAGCCCGAGTCTCGGACCAGACTGCTTTTTTTTACAATGGCCGACTCATTGAGGTCGGGGCCACAGACGACATCTTCACCCGGCCCCAGCAGAAACAGACCGAAGATTACGTTACCGGACGGTTCGGATAGATGAGCAAACACCTGCAACGCGATTTAGAAAACGTGCAGCGCGAAATTCTCGCGCTGTCGGCGATGGTCGAAGAGACGATCGACAAGGCGAGCCGCGCGTTGTGCGAACGGCGAGCGGACTTGGCCGCTCAAGTGTTGCGCGGCGACGACGAGATCGATCGGCGCGAGGTCCGAATTGAAGAAGAATGCCTCAAGATGCTTGCGCTGCACCAGCCGGTCGCGGTGGACCTGCGGCGTATCGCCGCCGTGATCAAGATCAACTCCGATCTGGAGCGGATCGCAGACCTCGCGCACAACATCGCGGAACGGGCGGAGTTTCTGGCGACACAGCCGGCGTTTCCAATTCCAGCGAAACTGAACCGCATGGTTGAGATGGCCACAATGATGGTTCGCAACGCGATCGATGTGTTCGTCAACCTCGACCCTCGCGCGGCCCGGCAAGTGTGTGCCCTGGACGAGCAGGTAGATCAACTCAACCGCGAAATCATCGAGGAGCTCTATGATCTCATGCGCTCGCGGGCTGAAATGGTGGCGGCGGCAATGCACTGCTTCTCGGCCGTTCGCCATGTCGAGCGCATCGCCGACCACGCGACCAACATTGCCGAAGACGTGATCTACCTGGTCGAAGGCGAGATCGCCCGGCACCGGCATGACGGAGTTCATCTGCCCGTCTGACGCCGAGCGGATTCAACATGGCTAAGAAAGTGCTCGTCATCGAAGACGATCGGTCGCTGGCCGACGTGCTGGCCTACAATCTGAAGCGCGCCGGTTACGAAGTCCTGCTGGCTCGCGACGGGCAAGACGGACTGAGACAGGCGCAGCTCAAGCTGCCCGACCTGGTGATCCTCGACCTCATGCTGCCGGTCATCGAGGGCCTTGAGGTCTGCCGTCGCCTTCGTTCCGATCCCGCCACGCGCGACATTCTCATCGTCATGCTTACGGCAAAATCCGAGGAGTCGGACCAGGTTGTCGGCTTGTCGATGGGGGCCGACGACTACGTAACCAAACCGTTCAGCGTGAAAGTGCTGCTCGAACGGCTCAAGGCGCTGGATCGGCGCCGCGGCAGTTCGGCCGATGAATCCGATGTGACGACGTGTCGAACCATCACCGTCGATCGCCGGCGGCACGTCGCCTCCGCAGACGGCCGCACGCTCCCACTCACACTCAGCGAGTTCCGCCTGCTCGACACCTTGGTGCGCCAGCCCGGCCGGGCGTTCAGCCGCAACGACCTCATCACCGCTGCATTAGGTGATGAAGCCTTCGTCCTGGAGCGAACGATCGACGTCCATATCAGGGCCTTGCGGCAAAAACTCGGGCCGCAAGCCGATCTCATCGAGACCGTTCGCGGCGTCGGCTATCGCTTCCGCGAGGGATGATTCACCGTTGATTGATCGTCACACCAACTCGTGAACGACCTCGCCCGAATCGATTGCCGGAACAGGTCGGCCGGCATGGTTCAGGAAGCTGACCGTCGGGTCGACGCCAAGCACCTGGTAGATTGTGGCGTGGATGTCGTGCGGATGCAGCGGGCGGTCCTTCGGCGTTTCGCCCTTCGATGTGGTTGACCCCACAATCGTGCCGCCCTTTACGCCGCCGCCGCCCATGAGGCAGAACATGGCGTTGCCCCAGTGATCGCGGCCGGGCGTGCCCATCGACATCGGCGCGCCGCCGTTGCCGCCGTCGTTCATGCGCGGCGTACGACTGAACTCGCCGCATAGCACGACCAACGTGCGATCGTACAGGCCGCGACTCGTCAGGTCCTCGAACAACGCCGACACAGCGGCGTCTACCTTGGGCAGGTAGTTCTCCATGCCCTTCTGCAGATCCCAGTGGTGATCCCAGCCGCCGAAGTGTGCGGTGACGAATGTGCAGCCGGCCTCGACCAGCCGACGCGCGAGCAGCGTGCTCTGCCCCCACGTATTGCGGCCGTACATGTCGCGCACGCGCGGGTCTTCGCTGCCGATGTCGAATGCCTTGCGAGCGGCCGTGCCGGCGACGAGTTCGTAAGCCGCCTGGTCGAACCGGTCCAGAGCGTCGAACGTGCCCGATGCGTCCACGCTGCGCCGGAACTGATCGAAACGACGGGTCAGCCCACGGCGGTCTTCGAGCCGGTCGATCGTCAGCCCGCTGGCGAGGTTCAGGTTGTTCACTTGGAAGTTGGCGGCGTTCGGATCGCCGTCGGTCTCGAACGGATTGTGCTCGATGCCCAAGTAGTTCGCGCCGAAGTAACCGGGGCGGATGCCGATGCTCATGGCGTACGGCACCGCCACGTACGGCGGCATCCCTTCGCGACGCGGGCCGCATACCTTGGCCACGATCGAGCCGATGCCCGGATACTTGCTGGGCGTGTCCAGTCCGCTCGCGCCGCCGCGGCTCGTGAGCATGAAGTGGCCGCCGGTGAAGTGGTCGCCGTTGTCATGGTGCAGCGATCGAATGATCGAAAACTTGTCGGCACATCGGGCCTGAAGCGGGAACAGCTCGCTGATCTCCACGCCGGGCACGTTCGTGCGAATCGGCCGCCAGATGCCGCGGTACTCCGCCGGCGCTTCGGGCTTCAGGTCGTACAGGTCCATGTGCCCAGGCCCGCCGTCGAGCCAGAGCAAAATGATCGACGTATCTTTCTTGACGCCACCGAGGCTCGCCGATGCTTCCTTGGCGCGCAGCACACCGCCCAGCCCAACCGACGCCATGCCGGCGACGCCGAGCTGCAAAAAGCTGCGCCGACTCAAGCCATCGCAGTATCGTCCAGTCCTTCCCGCGTCGATTCGGAACATCGCGCATTTCCTTTCCAGGAATCTTCAAGGGCCACGGACTCCCGTAGCCGATGACGCATCAACATCTGTTGATCGACCAGATTCTAGGGCGGCTCTACTATTTCCGCAAGCGGACTATTCGCGAGGCGTGGGGCGGTCAGCTCTTGGGCATGGAGCAGAACTTCCGCGGAAGTCGTAAGACGTCAGAAGAAGGAAACACAGAGGCACGGAGGTCACAGAGGTGAGAGGATTCTTTTCCTTGTGAACTCCGTGCCTCTGTGTTTCAACGTTCGGCGATTCTAAGGACTTCGAAGGCGACGGCGATCGGCCAAGTCCGCGCGACCCACCGTCGCCTTCGGCTTGCCGTTAAACAAGTGAAATCGGGAACTAATTCCTGACCAAGTCGTAAGCCCAATCGGGAACTCCGATCCGCGCGAGCCACCGGCGGGGTAGTTGCCGACCTTGTGGCGGTCTTTCTGACGGTCGTTTTACGCGTCCGGCTCGGAATTGGGCAACCGCCAAGGGCACTTTGTTGATCGCCAGTTTGGAGCGTATCGTCTCACTGCGACTGCCGTTTTTTTCGTGCCATGTCCGTCAGCAGTCCGTACCATCTCCATGGATTCGCCGTCCCGACAAGCGGCGGAGATCGCCATGGATCCATCGCAATCGGCGTCTGGCCCTAACGCGCGTGGCGAACTGGACCAGGTCGTGGCGGAGTCGCCACCGAGGCGCAGGTCGATGTCGCATCGCTCGGGGCCGACGAGCGTGCGTACCTCGAGAAGCACGCACTCAAGAAACCGATGGGTGTGCCAACCAATCTGGGCGCTCAGGGTCGGCGTCGTGACGCGGCGGATGACCGCAGCGCCCGACGATGGCCGCCTGGCCCCTAGTCTGAAGGAGGTTCTAATGAGTTCCTTGCGTATTGCGACTGCACCAGTACTGGTCCTGCTCGCGTTGTTCGGCGTGGCTGCGGCCGAGGAGCGGAAACCGAACGTAATTGTGTTCCTGTCCGACGACGTCGGGTACGGCGAATACGGATTTCAGGGCAACAAGGAGATCCCAACGCCACACATCGACTCGATCGCCCGCGACGGCGTGCGATTCACGGCGGGTTATGTCTCTGGGCCGTACTGCTCGCCGACGCGGGCCGGGTTGCTGACCGGCCGGTATCAGACGCGGTTCGGCCACGAATGGAACGAAGGCCCGGCGACCGAGGGCGGGCGCGAGTTCGGGTTGCCGGTCGAGGAGAAGACGATCGCCGACCGAATGAAGTCGCTCGGCTACGCGACGTGCGCGGTGGGCAAGTGGCACCTGGGGCGCGGCCCGAATTTTATCGCGACGGCCCGCGGGTTCGATGAATTCTACGGCACCGTGGGGAACACGCCGTTCTTCAACCCGCCGAACTTCATCGACACGCGAAAGTCGCCGGAAGTGACTCCCGTGAAGGACGAGAGTTTTTACACGACCGACGCCTACGGCGAACGTGCGGTCGATTGGATCGGTCGCCACAAGGACCAGCCGTTTTTCTTGTACCTGCCGTTCAACGCTCAGCACACGCCGTTGCAGGCGACGCAGAAATACCTCGATCGCTTTACAGGCATCGAAGACGAAAAGCGTCGCACGTTCGCGGCCATGATGTCGGCGATGGACGACGCGGTCGGCCGCGTGCTGGCCAAGGTGCGCGAGATCGGTCAGGAGGAGAACACGCTGATCTTCTTCCTGTGCGACAACGGCGGTCCTACTCCGGTGACCACGTCGAACAACGGCCCGCTTCGCGGCGTGAAGGCGACTACGCTCGAGGGCGGCGTGCGCGTGCCGTTCTGCGTGCAATGGAAGGGAAGGATCCCGGCGGGCAAGACCTACGACCAGCCGATCATTCAACTGGATATCCTGCCCACGGCCGTCGCCGCGGCGGGCGGGTCGGTCGACGCCGCGTGGAAGCTGGACGGCGTAGATCTGATGCCGTACCTGACCGGCAAAAAGGACGGCGCCCCGCACGATGCACTGTACTGGCGGTTCGGCGAACAGTGGGCCATACGCAAGGGCGATTGGAAGCTCGTAGCGTCGCGACCCGACGGCAAGGAGCCGAAGCTCTTCAACCTCAAAGACGACATCGGCGAGGCCAAGGACCTGACGGCTGCGAACCCGGACAAGGCGAAGGAACTGCAAGCCGCATGGACCGCCTGGAACTCGGAACTGAAGCCGCCGCTCTGGAAGCCCGCGCCGGCGCAACAGCAGACGAAAAAGAAGAAGAAGGCCGCGGCGCCCTAGTGAGTCTTCAATGCTAGATTTGACGGGTTTGAGTGGCATGCCCTCAGCTTGGCGTGGGCATGCCGACGCAAAGCCGACGGCATGGCACCCGTCATTTCAGGTTGGACGGACCACTAGGATTGCGGAGAGCCGAAAAAGAAGAAGGCCGCCAGAGAATCGAAGGCGACCGGAGTCGGACGCCGCGCGATGCGAACTCAACGTTTCGCGGGCGTGCGCACGTCGGACGACGTTTTCGGCTGGCTGGCTCCCTTGACTTTGGGCAGCGCGGCCTTGGGGGCGTCGGCCGGTTCGCCGAATCGACTGGTGACGGTCCGCCAGTCCTTGGGCAGGTTCTTGAGCGGCCCGAACTGGTCCGCACGCAGCGCTGGCGTCACGTTCGTTTCGATCGATGTGAAATCCCAGTGTTGCTGGTTGCCGTTCGGTTCGATCACCAGAATCTCTTTCGGCAGGAACGTGGTGGTGTCGATCACGAGCTTCGTCAGCCTGAATTCCTTTTGATCGAACTCGGTTCGCGGCTCGACGTGGATCTCGGCGTACTGCGCGTTCTTTCGCGCGAATTCCTTCGCGAGCGTCATGTCGAATCGCCGCTTGGCCTCGGCCGCCGTCATGCCGTAAACAAAACTCAACGGGCCGGGCACCTGCTGGCTTGCCGCGTCGTGTTCGGGCAGCAAGTGGACGATCTGCTGCTTGCTCTTGAACTCGTACTGGTAGAGGGCCTGGCCGGTGTAGACAAACACCTGCGACCGCGACTGGTCGTCGAACAGATCGAGCCGGCCGAGAGACGGCTTGATGCCCCAGGCCTTGCCGGTCTCGACGTGCTCCTTCTGGAACACGGCGTCCTTGGTGGTCCGCCGAAACTCGCAATGGAAATCGCGTGTGCCGCGCGTCTTCTGTTCGAATCCTTTCAGCAGATCATCGAGCCGCCGCGGGTCGGGCCGCGGGGTGTTGTTTGCCGCTTGGACGGCCTTGGGCGGCGAACCGGGCTGAGCCGGGACGGTGGCGTTCTTGCGAGGCGCCTGAGCGGCGACCAACAGGCACGCGATCGGGGCCAACAGACCGGCCAACTGAATCATCCGTGAGTGCATCGACTCACCTCCTTGTGGTGTCTGCAACAGTGGTTCAAAAAGGTGTCAGGCACCGTTGTGCGAAGCATCCTGCGGGCCGTTCCGGCAACGGTGCCTGACAGCTTTTTGAACCACTGCAAACGGGGCGGGAGTATAGCAGCGTGCGAAAAACGCGCCCAGTTGGCATTCCCAATTTCCGTCGAGTCGCTATGATTCCGCCCCCTTCGGATGGCCGGGACCGTTTTCGCAACACGTCGGGAACATGGAGGAGGATCGCTGATGTCGCAGGCTGCCCTGAACACGTCGTTTGGCCCCACGATTCCGCTGCCGCAGACGGAGCCGGAAGCCGTCGAAGAGGTGGGTTCGGTCGGCATGCTGCTCAAGTCGCCGAGTCATTACGCGCGGCTTGTCGCTCAGGACCGCGTCGACTGGCAGCCGATGTTGATCATGTCGATGACTGCGTTGGGTTTCTTCGCGCTCTATGGCCTGGCGACCGGCTGTCTCGCCGGCGGCAATGCGCTCTGGCAGGCGACGCTGAAGACGCCACTGATCGTAGCCGGTTCACTGGCCGTGTCTGCTCCGTGCCTGCACGTGCTGCTGGCCCTGGCCGGTCACACGTTCCGCTTTCGTCAGGTTGCGGCGATCCTCGTGGGCGCGGCCGGAGTCGTGAGCGTGCTCATGGTGTGTTTCGCGCCGGTTGCGTGGCTGTTCGGCGTGTCGACCCGCAGCGCCGCGTTGATGACGCTCATTCACCTGGTGGTTTGGAGCGCCAGCCTGTCCGTTGGGCTGAGCCTCGTGACCCAGCTTGTGCCGGGCGGTGTGCGCGAGTGCAAGGTGCTGATGGCTTGGGCCGCCGTATTCCTGATGGTGTGCGCTCAGATGGCGACCTATTTGCAACCGATCCTAGGCGTGTCCCCAGACGGCGGATTCCGCGAGCGTAAGGGGCAGCTCTTTCTGCAGAACTTCGGGGACGCCCTGCGCGACGAAAAGCCTGGCGCGGCGCCGCAACTGAACATGCCCGTGTCGGCGCCCGCGCCGATGCCCGTGCCGTCGCCAAGCGACGATTTCATTCCCGCTCCGTCGCCGCAGCCGGTGTCGAATTGACGGCGGCGTCGGTCGGCTCGCGGTCGGCTCGGCGGTCGCGCCAGCTCGGCGGGCCGCACTGGTCGGCCGCATCGAGACCGACCGTGCGATCGACGATGTAGTTTGGCCGCCGTTTCACTTCCTCATAGATGCGGCCAAGGTACTCGCCGATGATGCCGATGGCGACAAGCTGTACGCCGCCGATCAGCAATGTCGCGCCAAGCGTGCTCGCCCATCCAATCTGCGCCCTATCGGTGAACAAGCGAAAGTACAACACGACCGCCAGATAGGCGAACGCGCACATCGAAGTTCCCAGGCCGAGCAAGGTCGCCAAGCGCAGCGGCAGATAGCTGAAAGAGAACAGTCCATCGGCGGCGATGCGCAGCAGCTTGCTCAGGCTCTGGCGCGGTTCGCCGTCGCGTCGCGGGCGTTCGTAGGTCACGGCCCCGCGCCGAAAACCAGCGTAGGCGCGTAGTCCGCGCAGATAGCGGTGCCGTTCGGGCATCCGCCGCATCACCTCGACCACGCGGCGATCGAGCAGCGAGAAGAGCCCGACCTCGCCTCCTTCATCGAACCGCGACATGCGGCGGAACAGCCAGTGAAACAGCCGGGTCGCCAGCCGGCGCGCGAATCGCTCGGCGCGCCGTGCCCGTTCGGCCACGACGACCTGAGCACCGCCCTGCCATCGCTCGATCATCTGCGGAATAAGCTCCGGCGGATCCTGCAGGTCGGAATCCATCAACACGACCGCGTCGCCGTCGGCCGAGTCGAGTCCCGCCTGCACCGCCGCCTCTTGGCCGAAATTGCGGCTGAGTCGCACACCTTTGACGCGATCGTTCGCCGCGTGCAGTTCCTCGACGCGCGCGAACGTGCCGTCGCGCGAGCCGTCGTCGACCAGCACGATTTCGTAGTCGTGTCCGGTCGGTTCCACGGCTGCACAGGCGCGGCGCACAAACTCGCCCACGAGTTCCGCTTCGTTGAACGCTGGGGCGACGATCGAAATCTTCGACATGGTCGTCTCGCCAAAGGAACCGCCTCGACCAGTTTACTCCGATCGGCCTGCCCGCGAAAACCCGCTCCGCCGTGCGGACCTGATGCCGCGACCGGGCGACCGATATAATCAGATGACCCGGAACGGCCGGTGAATCCGTCAAGTTGTGGCATGCCCCCAATCGGCTTGGCCAGGGGCATCGTCTATCGGTGACTCATGAGTGGATCGGAAAAAACTCGTCCGTGGCGCTGGGACGTCGCGGCCGAAGCCATCGCGGTGAAGATCCGCTGGTTCGGCGTCGTCGTCGGGTTGCTGCTGGTCGAGACGCGGGCGGGTTCACAGCCGCTCGCCGGCCCGACGGCCCTACGCGCCATTCTCGCGCTCGGGGCGTTCTACGCCGCGGTCGATACCTATTACAGCGTGCGAGGCCGCATCTTTCTGCAACGTCTGCCGTTGCTCGTGTCGCTGCTCGAGACCGTGTTCATCGGTCTGCTGTGTCACTTCGATCTGGGGTTCGACAGCCCGTTCCGCTTCTATTACATGATGTCGCTCTTGTCGTGTGCGATCCGCTACGATCGCGCGAGCACGTATCTCACGTGCCTGCTGCATTGCACTAGCTACGCGGCCCTGCTGCTGGAACGGCCGCTGCTCGCGCCGGGTCTGGAGTGGACGTTTCCGCTGACGATCATCGTGATGCTCTGGGTCACGTGGGCTAGTGCGTCGCTCGCCGAACTGTTGAAGCGGGCGCAGGGCGACCTCGAACGGCTGAACCAATCGCTTCAGGAACACCAGACGCGGTTGGAGGACCGCATCGCCGATCGCTCGCGTGAACTGCAAGAGGCCCAGGCCAGTCTGTTGCACCAGGAAAAGATGGCCGCGTTCGGCCTCTTGGCCGCCGGGATCGCGCACGAGGTCGGCAACCCGCTGACGTCGATCAGCTCGCTGGTGCAGATGCTCGCCCGACGGCACACCGACGAGTACACTCAAGAGCGGCTCGGCCTGGTCGAGGGCCAGCTCACGCGCATTCAGGGGACGCTGCGCGAGTTGGTCGATTTCTCGCGGCCCGCCCGACGCGAGCCGGCGACGACGAACCTGAACGAAGCGATCGACGAGGCCCTGAACATCGCCAAGTACTACAAACGGACCAAGTCGAAGACGATCGAGACCGACTACGCCGCCGACTTGCCGGCGATCTTGGCTGTGCGCGACCAGCTCGTGCAGCTCTTCCTGAATCTGACCTTGAATGCGATCGACGCCACCGACAAGAACGGCCACATCCGACTCACGACCCGCCTGGTCGATGGTCAGATCGAGGCGAGCGTCGTCGACAACGGCCACGGCATTCGGACTGAAGACCATGCTCGAGTGTTCCAGCCCTACTACACAACCAAGGACACGGGCACCGGCTTGGGCCTGTTCGTGAGCCGCAAGATCGTGTCGGACTTGGGCGGCGCGATCAGCTTCGATTCGACGCCGGGCGCCGGCACGACGTTCATGGTCAGGTTGCCCGTGACCGCGCCGAAACCCGCAAACACAATCGCAGTGGCGCCGACCGATGCAACTCGGCCGAGCCGTGACGTGGAGATCACCCCCACACCAGTTTGAGTTCGATGCCTATGCCAAGCGTCTTGATCGTTGACGACGAGCAGATCATTCGCTCGACGTTGCAAGAGTTCTTGCGGCACGAGGGGTTCGAGGCCGAGCAGGCGGCCTCCGGCGACGAGGCGCTGCGGCGGGCCGGCCAGCACGATTTCGACGTCGCCATCTGCGACGTGCAGATGCCCGGCATGGACGGCGTCGAACTGCTCAACCGACTGCGCCAGATCAGCCCCGAGACGTTTGTGCTGATCATCACGGCCTACGCCACCGTCGAAAACGCGGTCGAGGCGTTTCAGGCCGGGGCGCACGACTATCTGATGAAGCCCGTCATCTTCGACGACTTGCTGCACAAGATCAGGCACCTGATCGAATACCGCGCGGTCTGCCACGAGAACGAAACGCTGCGCCGCCAGTTGCACCGCGGCGCCGAGACCAGCGGCATCATCGGGTCCAGTGCGCCGATGCTGGCGCTCTTCGAGATGATCCGCAAGGTGGCCGGCACCCGCTCCAACGTGCTGCTGGTCGGCGAAAGCGGCACCGGCAAGGAACTGGTGGCGCGGGCCATCCATGAGTCGAGCCCCGACAAGAACAAGAAATTCCTCGCCGTCAACTGCGCGGCGATTCCGCACGAGCTGATGGAGAGCCAGCTCTTCGGCCACCGTCGCGGCTCGTTCACCGGCGCCGACCGCGAGCAGGCCGGCCTGTTTGCCAGCGTCGGGGCCGGCACGATCTTTCTGGACGAGATCGGCGAGCTGGCGTTCGGCGTGCAAGCGAAGCTGCTGCGCGTGATCGAGCAGAAAGAGGTGTTGCCCGTCGGCGCCACCGAACCGGCCGCCGTCAACTCGCGAGTCATCGCCGCATCGAATCGCGACCTGGCCAAGGAGGTCGAGGCCGGCCGGTTCCGCGAAGACTTGTTCTACCGACTGAACGTGGTGAGCATTCCGATGCCGCCGCTGCGCGACCGGCGCGAAGATATTCCGGAACTGGTCGAGTTCTTCGTGGCCAAGCACGCACGCGAGATGGGCAAGCGCATCGCGGGCGTGGACAACTCGACCATGCGGCTGCTCATGTCTGCGTCGTGGCGCGGCAACGTACGGGAGCTGGAGAATGCCATCCAGCGTGCGGTGATCATGTGCGACGGCTCGACGATCACGGCCGCCGACCTGCCGCCGCCGCTTGGCGGGACGACGCCCTTGCCGTCGGTGAGCGACGACCTGCGCGGCGCGCTGCGCGGCTACGAGCGACTGCACATCGAACGGGTCCTGGCCCAATGCCCGGACAAGCGCGAGGCCGCCCGGCGGCTCGGTATGGGCCTGTCGTCGTTGTACCGCAAGCTGGAGGAACACGGCCTGAAGGGATGATTGTAACGCCCCTGCGGCCATGCGGTCGGCGGGCCGGGACTCCAAGGCGGCGGGCCGCTGCCTTAGAATGGGTTCATGCCAGAAGCCGTCGACACGCTCAACGAGTCGCGTTCACCTGCATCCGACCAGGCGCCGGCACTGTCGGTCGTCGTGCCGGTATACAACGAGGCCGAGAACCTTGCGCCGCTGTGTCGAGAGGTTCACGCTGCGCTGGGCGGCGTCGCGGGCGATTTCGAGTTGATCTTTGCCGACGACGGATCGACCGACGAGACGGCGCAGGTACTCGAGCGGCTCGCCGGCGAGTTTCCGCGGGTGCGGGTGATCACGCTGCGGCGGAACTCGGGCCAAACGGCCGCGCTGTCGGCGGCGATTGACCAGGCCCGTGGCCGCGTGCTGGTGCCGATGGACGGCGACCTGCAGAACGATCCGGCCGACATTCCGCGCCTGGTGGACAAGCTGCGCGAGGGCTACGACGTCGTGAGCGGTTGGCGTCGCGACCGCAAGGACCCGCTGGTGACTCGCCGGCTGCCGTCGCGCGTGGCGAACCGCGTGATCGCATGGCTCAGCGGAATGCCGCTGCACGATTTCGGCTGCACGCTCAAGGCGGTCCGCCGCGAGGTGCTCGACGGCGTGCGGCTCTACGGCGAAATGCACCGCTTCGTGCCGATCTACGCCGCATGGCAAGGCGCTCGCGTCACTGAGCTGGTCGTGAACCATCGACCTCGCACAAGCGGCAAGAGTAAATACGGAATCGGCCGCACGATCCGCGTCGTGCTCGACCTGGTGCTGATCCGTTTCCTCGAGCGCTACGCTCAGCGCCCGATGCACCTCTTCGGCGGGTTCGGGGTGGCGTCGCTGGTCATCTCGTTCATCGCGATGGTTGCCGCGGTGTTCTTCAAGGTGGTCAAGCTCGCGGGCGATCGCTGGTTCAGTCGCGACTTCGTCGCCGCGTTTGGTAAAGATTTCGTGGAAACGCCGCTCCCGGTCTTGATTGCGATCTTCTTCGTCACCGGCGTGCTCAGCATCCTGATGGGCCTGCTCGCCGAGATGGTGATGCGCACCTACTTCGAGTCCCAGGGCAAGACCACGTACCGAGTCCGGCGGCCCGGCTAAATGACCGTGCGTGAATCTGCGAATCGCCCAAACAACCCCTCACCCCAACCCTCTCCCCAAAGGGGAGAGGGAGAAGACGGTCGGAACTCATATACTGCCGAATGAAAGCGAAGCACAACCTTATTCTCCCTCTCCCCTTTGGGGAGAGGGTTGGGGTGAGGGGTATTCGCAAATTCGCGCACGGTGATTTAGTTAGGCGCGGCTAGGCGCGTCGTGGGGCAGACATTCTTGCCTGCTATGCGGTCCGTAATGCCGCGGGATGCCGGCCCGCACGATCGGCAAACTGTGTGAGAACCCGCGGCAGCCGCGCGAACTTCGGCTTTGACAAGCTGGTGGGACTCTTGTAGCCTGATCGCCCGATCTGAGAATCTCGCGCGTCGTGGAGTCCGAGACCACTGCGCCGAACCACCTGGTCGCGGTAAGTACAGGATGTTTGACCACCTCGGCAAATTCGTATCGCGGCACTGGGCCTGGGTGCTGACCGCGTGGGTTGTGCTCCTGGCGGCGATCCTGCTCACGGCCCCACCCTGGGCGTCGATCAGCCAGGACGACGACATCAAGTCGTTTCCGGCGGACTTCGACAGCGTCGTCGGCTACGACCTACTGCGTCGCGCGTTCCCGAACGATGTGTTCAACAGCCAAGTCGTCGTTGTGGTCGAACGCAGCGACGGCGAAATCTCGGAACTCGACGTCGACTTCGTGGCCGACACGCTGGCCGCACGCCTCGCAACCGTGCAGCGCGGGGGCGAACGACGCGACGCTGAGGGGAACATTGTCGAGGACAAGTTCGGCCTGGGCGAGTTTCTGACGCCGAAGACCGCCGGAATGGCGAACCTGCTGGTGAGTCGCGACCGCCGCTGCGCGCTGCTGGTCGCGCCGTGCCGGCACACATTCATGGCCGAGGCCGTGATCGCGACGATCGAGGCGCTGCGCGCGGAACTCGGCACGATGCGCCAGCGCGGCGAAGTGCCGGCCGGACTGCAGGTGGCCGTGAGCGGCTCGGCGGGCGTGGGCGCGGACATCCAAATCGAGTCGATGCGCAGTCTGGACATTTCGCGCAACGTGACGATCGTGCTCGTGCTGGTGATCTTGCTGCTGGTCTACCGATCGCCGCTGGTCGCGATGATTCCACTCGTTACGATCGGCGTTTCGGTCGCAACCTCGATGGGGTTGATGGCCCTGATGACGCTGGTACCGTGGATGCGGTTTCAGGTGATGAAGATCACCGAGATCTTTGTGATCGTGGTCCTGTTCGGCGCGGGCACCGACTACTGCCTGTTTCTGATCGCGCGGTACCGCGAAGAATTGCAGCACGGCAACGACCGCCCGACGGCCTTGCGCCTGGCCGTGCGCAACGTCGGTGGCGCCTTGGCGGCCAGTGCGGCGACCGTGGTCTGCGGGCTGGGCATGATGATATTCGCCGAGTTCGGCAAGTTCCGTTACACCGGGCCGGCTGTGGCGATCAGCCTGGCCGTGGCCGTGATTGGCTCACTGACGCTGACGCCGGCATTGCTGCGGCTGCTCGGCCCGATCGTCTTTTGGCGACCGCGAATTCTCGAACGACTCAGCGCGAAGCGTTCCGAAGCTGCGGCCGCCGGGGCCTCGGAAGGCGACCCACACGCCAGCGCGTTTCAGCAACAATTCTGGGAGGACCTAAGTCACTGGCTGGTGCGACGGCCGGCGACAATCTGGATTGCCAGCATCGCCTTGCTTCTGCCGTTTGCGGTGTGGGGTTGGAACCTAACGCCCACCTACGACTTCCTGGCCGAACTGGCCGACTCGGCCGAGAGCAAGTTCGGCCTGCACCTACTCCAAGAGCACTACCCCAAGGGCACGCTCGGTCCGCTTACGGTGCTGATCGAGTTGCCGAACGACGCGAACGAAAGGCTGGGCGCCGATAAGGCGCGGGCCCACATCGAGGAACTGACACGGCGCATCCACGAGGGACGGTCCAAAACGCGGCAGTACTACGCCCCCGAACTCGTCGCCAGCGTGCGCAGCCTGACACGACCGCTCGGCGAACCGGTCGAGCACGAGCCGGCCGCGCCAGAACCGCAGGCCAATGAACCGGAACCGACGCCGAGTCCGTTCGGCAGGTTCCTGGCCGGGGTTGGCCGAATGAACAAGGAGAACATCGTCGATCCATCGCGCGAGAACCTGCGCAAACAGGCGCTCGAACATTACGTCAGTTCGGCCACGGACGGGCGCGTGACTCGGCTCGACGTCGTCTTCAACGTCGCACCGTTCTCAATCGAGAGCATGCATCTGCGCGACGGCGTCGATCAGCTCGTCCGCGACTTCACCGCCGAGCGCGACACCGTGCTGGCCGGCGCCAAGCACGCCTTCGCCGGAATCACGTCGAGCACCTACGATCTGCGCAAGATCACCATCTCGGACAAGACGCGCATCAACATGCTGGTCGTCGTCGTGGTCTACCTCGTGCTCGTCCTGTTGCTCCGGATGCCGCTTCGGTGCGTGTATTTGATGTTCACCGTGCTGTTCGGCTACTACGCGACCCTCGGCATGACCGAGGGCGTCTTCTACCTGCTGCACCACTGGACGCACCCGGCCGAGCCGTGGCTGGGACTCGATTGGAAGGTGGCGTTCTTCCTGTTCATCATCCTGGTGGCGGTGGGCGAGGATTACAACATCCTGCTCATGTCGCGCGTGGTCGAGGAAGAGCGCAAGCTGGGCGGCATCGAGGGCGTTCGCACCGCGGTCGCCCGCACGGGCGGGATCATCACCTCGTGCGGCGTCATCATGACCGGCACGTTCGGGTCGATGTGTGTCGGCACTCTGGCGGCGATCGTTCAACTGGGCTTTGCGCTGGGCCTCGGCGTACTGCTCGACACGTTCGTCGTGCGACCGATTCTGGTTCCGGCGTTTCTGTTGATGCTGCACCGCTGGCGCGAACCGCGCCCTAAGGCCGGGGTTCCCAGCGAACCCCACATCGCCCGCACCGCCCCGCAGCCGGTGGAGAGCATCGTGCCATGATCGGCGCGCGTTTCGCCGCCGCCGCTGTGGCGTTGGGCCTGTCTTTCGCCCTCGGTTGCTCGCCGTCGCCGCCGAGCGTCGTGGTCTACACCGCGCTCGATCAGGAATTCTCCGAGCCGCTCTTCGCCCCGTTCACGAAGCTGTCGGGCGTGCGCGTGCGACCGAACTTCGATACCGAAGCGACCAAGACGGTCGGGCTAGTGGGGCGGATTATCGCCGAGGCCGAATCGGGTCGAACGCGATGCGACTTGTTTTGGAACAATGAGATTCTGAACACGCTTCGGTTGAAGGACCGCGGCCTGCTAAGGCCCATTCACCCGCCGAACGCCGCCGCGCTGCCGGCCCAGTTCAAGGCGGCCGACGGTACTTGGTACGGATTCGCCGCCCGCGCGCGTGTGCTGATCGTGAACACGGAACTTGTTCCCGACGGCGAGACGCCGCGGAGCATCCTCGACCTGGCCGACGCCAGGTGGAAGGGCAAGGTGGCGATCGCCAAGCCGCTCTTTGGTACGACGGCCACCCACGCGGCGTGCCTGTTCGCCGCGCTCGGCGCCGACCGCGCGCAGCAGTGGTTCCTTGACCTCAAAAGGAACGACGTTCAGATTCTGAGCGGCAACAAGCAGGTCGCACTGAACGTCGCCAGCGGCCGCGTGCCGCTCGGCCTGACCGACACCGACGACGCGATCATCGAGCTGGAAAAGGGCGAGCCTGTGCGCGTCGTGTACCTCGACTCGCGCCCGGGCGAGTTGGGCACGCTGTTCATCCCGAACACGCTGTGCGCACTGAAGGGCAGCCCGAATCCCGCCGCCGCTCAGCGCCTTGCCGACTACCTGCTCAGCCCCGACGTCGAACTGAGCCTGGCGGCCGGTCCCAGCGCCCAGATTCCGCTCAACCCCGCTGTCAAGCTGCGGCTCCGCACCGAGACGCCCGCGACGATCGAAGCCATGCGCGTCGACTTCGAGGCCGCGGCAGGCTCATGGCACGCCGCCGCCCGGTTCATCGCCGACCAGTTCGTTGCGCCGTAGCGTTCACGCCTCACAGCCTTTGATCGAATCGCCTTCATTCGTTGGACCGGCAGAGCAGGTGTCCGTTCCCGCCGACCCATTAAGTGTATCCCGTCCGACGCCCCCGTCGAGCGAGTCGTCGCCCTTGCCGCCTGTGAGCTTGTCGGTCCCGGCTTCACCAAGCAGCGTGTCATTCTCGTTACCACCGTTCAGGTTGTCGTTGCCGTCGCCGCCTTCGGCACGATCCGCACCACTCACCTCCTTGACGTTGTCGTTCCCCGCTCCACCGTGGACCGTGTCGGCCTGGTTTGTCCCAGTGATTGCGTCGTCCCCTGCGCCACCCGCAATGGTGACTGAACCGAGCGTGAACTTCTTGTCGCTGATAGTGTCCTTCATGGCGCCGCCCGACACGTTGACCTCCTCGATGCTGATCAACGCATACGCGGCAGCATGGTATTTGAGTTCGGTGTCCTTGAGAGTGATCTTACCGCTGCCCGTGGCACGTGTCCGCTCGCGGCCGTGACGCCAACCAGGAACGCGAGGTGATCGTTCCCTTCCAGACCCTGCACAAGAATCGACAAGACCGTCCACTCTGTGGCACCAGCCATCCGGCTGTCGAAGTTCCTATCGTCCGGATCGCTCGAGGGGGCCGGCCCCGTCGCCCTGCACCTGCAACAAGCCCGCGACAGGGTCGAACTGAATGGGCGAAGGAAGACCGTTGCCGACCGCGGCGCCGCCACGCCCCCCACGGCCTCTGGCTTGTCGGCCGCCGGAGGCCGCACACCGCGCGGAACTCTTCGTTACTCGAATCTCGCGGTTCGCGCCGCCGCCGCCAGATAAGGTGTCGCGCGCGGCGTCGCCGACCAGCACGTCATCCCCATCGCCGCCATCGAGCCTGTCGCGGCCTCGGCCGCCATCAAGCCAATCGTGACCGGTCTGACCCACCAGCGTGTCGCCGTCGCAGCCGGCGCCGGAACGCCGGTCAGGGGCACGACCCGACGACTGCCCGCGCAGGCTACGATCGCCGCCGCCGCCATCGAGCACGTCGTCGCCCTCACCGCCTTCCAAGCGGTTCGGTTGTTCGTTGCCCGTCAGGTCGTCCGCAAAGGCGCTGCCGATCACGTGATGAAACACGCCGCGTAGGCTCACGGTGTTTCTTGCCACGTCCACCGTCTGACGCTGGCCTGTCGCCAGGCCCAGATCGATCGTGAGACCACGTGCGGCCCCGGCAAAGCTCAACGTGTTTGTTCCGAGACTGTCCCGGACGTCGTCATCACTGCCGGGGGTGAGATTGAAAATGTCATTCCCGCTGCCGCCGTCAAGCGTGTCGTCACCCATGCCGTCGCCCAGTACGTCGTCGCCGGCACCGCCGCTCACGGAATCACCGCCGTCCCCGCCATCCAGCGAATCGTCTCCCGCGCCGCCGTCCACCGAGTCGCTGCCCGTCTCGCCGGAGATCGTGTCGTTGCCGTCGTTTCCCATCAGTGAATCATCACCAGCGCCGCCATAAAACGAGTCGGCACCGGAGCCGCCCGCGAGCGTATCATTGCCATCGCCGCCCCAGAGCGTCGCAGGCACGGTCACCGAGGCGTCCATCTGGATCGAATCATCGCCCTGTTCCGCATCGGCCATGAAGCAAACCACCTGGCCTTGCTCGAAGTCGTATGCGTTGCCGTTCACCGTAACCCGCGCCGTACTTGGATCGGGGAACGTGAACAACACCGTGTCCGCCTGCGAGACCGGCTCGACGGCGGAATACGACATGCTGACCTGCACGCAGTTGGAATCGCCCTGGCTCGTGTCGATGTCGTTGTCACCGGCGCCGCCGTCGAGCGTGTCGTTCGTCGCGTCACCCATCACGAAGTCGTCGCCATCGCCCGCGTCTACGGAATCCTGACTCTGGCTAGCCGGCGGCGGTCCACAAATCTCGTTGCCAAATGAGTCATAGAAGCACAGGAAGCGGTCGATCGCGTCAATCACGTCGTCGCCGGCGCTGCCGAGCATCGTGTCGTTCCCTAGGCCGCCCTCCAGCAAGTCCTCGGCCGCACCGCCCACCAAATGATCATTGCCGTCTTCGCCATCGAGCGCCGCCGCGATGGTCACGCCGGGCGCCACTTCGATCTGATCGTCGCCCGCGCCGCCAGTGAACAGCAGGAACCGCACGTCGCTTTGCGCATAGTCGAACACCGCACCGTTGAGCGTCAGCCGCGCGGTCTCGGCATCGGGCAGTCCGAAGCTCACCTGGTCGTTTTCGCCATCGAGAAACAGAAACAGCGTGCCATCCTGGACGATTGGGCCGAACTCCGCCGCTAGCAAACATCTTTGTTCGAGTCGTTCGACCGCGGGACGTGTCATTCGCCGACGCCCGTGCCGCGACACATTGGATGGACGTTTGGACATGAGCACACCACCCTTTCAGTTTGAGTCTATCGACCCTTACGAAACTGGCGAAGGGCGAAGGGCCAAGGGCGAAGGGCCAAGGGCGAAGGGCCAAGGGCGAAGGGCCAAGGGCGAAGGGCCAAGGGCCATCGCTCTGCGACCCCCTGCCCGCCTTGAACGCCAACGGTCCCTACACGT
>Ga0185317_100073_pt1 | contig 40431 bp, 34 predicted proteins | sample DevilsHole_FD_128020 | JGI IMG/M metagenome (GOLD analysis project Ga0185317, IMG submission 128020) | Groundwater microbial communities from Devils Hole, Nevada to study Microbial Dark Matter (Phase II) - Devils Hole (SPADES assembly)... | ecosystem: Environmental > Aquatic > Deep subsurface >...
CTTTTTGAACCATGCCGGCTTTTTCATTTGGTGGGGTTGTTCCGGAAATACCTGGGTCGGCGGCGGCTGCTCATCCTGCTGTATCATCGCATCGCACCGGCGGGCGGAGATACGACGATCGCCGGACTCGAGATGGATGCACCAGTACGCGCCGACCAGTTCGATGGCCACATGAAGCTGCTGCGCTGGTTCGGCGAGCCGCTGCCGCTCGATGCCGCGGTCGAGACGCTGCGTGGGTCGGGTACAGGACCGCGAGCACTGATCGCCGTGACGTTCGACGACGGCTACCGCGATAACTTCACGCTCGGTCGGCCCATCTGGAGACGGCACGGCGTGCCGGTCACGTTGTTCCCCGCCGTCGGCCCGGTCGATCGCGGCGAGTGGCTGTGGTGGGACGAGCTGGAGTGGATCATCGGCCACGCTACGCTCGAGCCGGCTCGAATGCGACCGCTCGTCGAAGCGCTGGAAGACGTCGCGCCGGGGCCGGGCTGGCACGAGGTCATCGAGGCCGCTCACGACCGCGACCGGGTCGCTCGGTTGCTGTTGAAACGAATGCTGGATCTGCCGATCGAGCTGCGCGAACTGTTCCTGACCGAACTGGCCGAGCGTCTCGGCATAGGCCGGCCGGGCCGGCGGCTCAACGCGCCAGCGGTTCCGCACCCCGCCGAGCCGGATCGGCTCTACCTCAACTGGGACGAGCTTCGCTCGATGGCTCGCGAGGGCGTACGCATCGGTGGGCACACGGTCCGGCACCCGCGGCTGCCGGCCGAGCCGGCGTCGGTGGCGTTCGACGAGATCACGGCGTGCCGCGCCGCACTGCAGGAGAGGCTCGATGAACCGGTCACCTGCTTCGCCATGCCCGGAGGGTTCTACGGCCCGCGCGAGGTGCAAATGCTCGCCCGCGCCGGGTACCGCCTGGCCGTGACCGTTGAGAAGGGCGTGAATTATCCCGACGCCGACCCGTACCGGCTGCGGCGCATTTCGCTCAGTTGGGATCAGCCTCATCACCTGGCGCTCAAGCTGGCACTCGGCGACTGGCTGTTTAAATCGCACCATGAAACCTGAATTCGTCGGCACAGAATCGTTGCTTGATCGGCTGCGGCCGGAGTGGGACGAACTGCTCACCGCCAGCGGCGTGCGGAGTCCGTTCCTGACGTGGGAGTGGTGTTCGACGTGGTGGCGGCATTACGGCGCGGGCCACGATCTGGCGGTCGTCGTCGTGCGCGACGGCACACAGATGATCGGTCTTGCTCCGCTATACGTACACCGCGGCGGCGACCGACGACTCGACGGCGTCATGCGGTTCCTCGGCAGCGGTGAGGTCTGTTCGGAGTACCTCGGTTTTCTGTTGCGGCCCGGCCACGAGAGCGACGGCACTCAGTGCATCCTGCAAGGCCTGTTGCACGAGTCGCCGCTGGCGTGGCGGCAGTTGCGACTCGCCGAAGTACCGACCGACAGTGCGGCCGGGGCAAGCCTTGCCGCTCAGTTGCCGCAGTGTGGCCGGTCGGTTCGCGTCCAAGACGGACAGGTCGCGTGGTTCGTGCAGTTGGCCGGCTCGTGGGATGAGTTCCTGGGCAAGCTGTCGCGGAACCGGCGTGAGAAGATCCGTCGAGCTCGGCGCGACATGGAAAAGCATCGGCTCGAGTTCCACGAGGCGACCGGCGACGACGACATTGCCGCCGCGTGGAGCGACTTGAAACGGCTGCACCAACTGCGTTGGCAGAGTCTCGGCCAGCCGGGCTGCTTCGCCTCGAAGCGGTTCGATGCGTTTCACACGGAACTGCTGCGGCCGCTCGCTGAGCGCGGCATGCTCAGCCTTTCGACGCTGCGGCAGGGCAACGACACGATCGCAGCGAGCTACTGCCTGAGGCATCGCGGCCACGTCAGTTACTATCAAGGTGGCGTCGACCCCAACTGGATGCACTGTCGGCCAGGGCACGCACTGCGAGTATGCGAATTGCGTCGAGCGATCGAGCGCGGCGACGACGTCTACGACTTTCTCGGTGGCGAGATGGAATACAAGCAGCAGTGGGCGACGGACCGCACGGCGACGCTTCAGTTCACGGTCGCCGGCGCGAGTCTGCCGGCCCGACTTCAGTTCGCCTTGGAATCGACCACGGCGCGATGGCGCGCCTTGATGCCCGCCCAGTTGTGCGAGGCCTTGCGGCGTCTGAGAAAGCGATGGTCAAGGACGGCAGGCGTCGGTTGCTCGAATCAGTCGTCACCTGGTCCGATGTCGTCGCCGGCGCTGCCCGCCAAACGAACTGCCGACGCCTGCGAATCCAGCGATGAGCCTGTCGAAGCGTGCGCCCTATAACCAACAGCAAACTACAAGCGCCAAACTCCTGGGATTTGGAGTTTCCGGCTCTAAATAGCCTTGCACGATTCTGGGACAGTAGCCCGACGCGCCAGCGAGGGAGCACATGGCGAAATCACAAGAAATCAGGCCCGGTCCCTCGCTGGCGCGTCGGGCTACTGTCCCTGCGGACTCCCAGAATCACGCAAAGCCATTTAGATCTAGTGGTTGCCGACCGGTTCGAGAACCTCGTTGACCGTGTCGGCGTCGGAGGCCAAACAGGTCGTGCCGCCACCCAAGCGTTTGGCCGCGTAGAGCGCCTGATCGGCGCGCTGGAACAGTTCTTCGGCCGTCTCGGCGTCGGCAGGGAACAATGCGACGCCTAGGCTGGGCTGTGCGTGGATCTTTGTCGTGCCCGCCATGATAGGTCGTTCGGCCAGAAGCCGGCGCAGCGAATCCAGGTGATCGAGCACCTGCTCGCGACCATTGAACGGCAGCACACATGCAAACTCGTCGCCGCCGTACCGCGCCAGCACCGCACCAGCAGGGAGTATTGCACGCCATGTGTCGGCCAGGTGCCGCAGCAGCATGCTGCCCAACTGGTGACCGAATTGATCGTTCACCTCCTTGAACTTGTCGAGGTCCATCAGCACCAGCGCGAGCGACCCCCAGCCGCCGGAGCATCGGCTGAGCGCGAGGCCCAGTTCATCCTGAAATGCGGCATAGTTCCACAACCCGGTCAGGCCGTCGCGCCATGCCTGGTCGCGCAGCCGTTCGATCAGCCGCACGTTGCGCAGCGCCAGGCCCGAGAAGTTAGTGAGTATTCTGAGCAGTGGCTGAAGCTCGCCGATGGCCACTTGCTTGCCCGCGATGCGCAGGTAGCCAAACACCTCATCGTCGCCGGCCACGAGCGGCACGGGAACCTCGCCACGGTTGCCGCCGCCCAGTTGCGTCATGAGGCACTGCCAGTCGGCAACGGTTGGCGCCAACGCATCTTCGTCGCCGCCGCTGAACAACGGCATTCTCGCATTCGCCGGGTTGGCGGCTGCGTCTGCGACGCAATCCACCGGCTTCGTATCAGAGTCCCAAACAGTTAGACTCTTCGTCTCGCGGCAATAGACCGCGTGACGCAACCGGACGAATGCCTGTTCACGCGGCTCCCACACGTGCAACTCGCACTCGCCGCCCGGCGCCACTCGAGCCGCCGTGTCGATGATCGCCCCGACGACGCTATTGATGTCCGCGGCTGAAACGATGCGCTCGACTCCGGCTTCCAACTCGGCGATGCGCTGCTCCACGTCGTCGCGACGAAGCGTCAGCAGCGAGCCGACCGCGATCAGCGTCCCACCCAGCAGCACGGGCATACCCATCATGTTCCCCGGCATCAGGTCCATTGGCACTGTGTTGCCCATGCAACCGGCGACGACGCACCCGAAGCCGCTGACGAGAGCGGTGATCAAGCCTTGCCAGCGGCGACCGGTGAGCGCGACAATAACGGTCGGAATGAGCAGGACGAGGAACGCGAATTTGCCGGGTACGTCCGGGTCCGATCGTTCCAAACTGATGCTCATGAACGCCAGCACGGGCGTCAGAAGCACAAAAACAATGGCCTCGCGGCTGTCCCGAACCCGACCTAACCGCATAGTTCGTCCTCTGATAGATGGGCAACGCGTAACCGGACCCAATCGGTTCACAATTCGCCGGAAGCATAGCTCACAATCGTGGCCAGCAAACCAGCGAATCGAGATCGTTCACGCCTTGACGGCGCCCTCGATCAGGGGCCGCACGACCGCCGGATTCTGCGCACGTTGGTTGGCCTCGACCGATCCGAGGTTCGGGAGTTCCGGACCGCCGCCGCCAAGGCCAGCGCGCGCCTTGGGTTGGACTACGTGCGAGACTCCGGTGAGACGATCCTGATCCCCGTGACGCCTACACCCGCCGTGCCCAGTCGGCGTCAGGTGAGTTACCTGGCCGGCGTGCTGCGGGCGTTCACGTACGGTGTCGCACGCATTGTGGCGAATCGGCTCGACGACCCCAAGCTGGCCGCCGCACTGCCGCTGACTGACCAAGAGTTGCAGTGGCTGCGGCTCGGCCGCAACGCGCCCGGCAATCCGCCGACGCACGTGTTTCACCGCTGGGACCTGGCGATCGACCTGAGCCACGACGCCGGAGCGATGCACGCGAAGTTCTTTGAAGTGAACTCGGTCGACGTGGGCGGTATCCACTACGCCGCTGCCGCGCGAGAGACGCTGCTCGAATCGCTGCATTCGGTCGGCATCCGCGGCTTCTCGCTCGACGCGGCCGCGGCCGGTTCCGACCCGCGACTGATCTTGCTCGAAGAGGTCAAGGCGCACGCGCGGACGATCGGACGCAAGCTGCAGTTCCTGGCTATCGCCGAGAACCAGGACTTCACGACGGGCATCACCGAGGCGGCGTCGATCGCGCGGTTCTTCTGCGATCGCGGGCTGCCCACGGAGTGTGTCGATGTGCGGGCCTTCGAGGTGCATCGCCGCCGCGGAGTCTGCGTGAAGGGCCGACCGGTCGACGTGATCTACCGCAACATCGAGCTACGCGATTTGGCCGCGCTCGAGGCCGCCGGCGCCGAGCTGGCCGGGCTGAAGGCGGCCGCCGCCGCCGGACAACTCTTCTCGTCGCCGTTCGGTGAACTCGACCACAAGAGCCTGTGGGAAGTTCTCGGCTCGGCCGAGTTCAACGCCTCGCTCAAGCCGATCGAGCGCACCATGGTCCGCCGCCATATTCCGTGGACCCGCCTCTTACGCGAGCGACGCACCGACGGGCCGGCGGGCAAGCCGGTCGACCTGGTCGACTTCACGCGGCTACGCCGCTCGCAACTGGTCATGAAGCCGAATCGCAGTTGCGGCGGTCAGGGAGTGACGATCGGCGCGATCACGACACAGGCCCGATGGGAACGCATCCTCGACGACGCCCTGGCTCAGGAAGACACTTGGGTCGTGCAAGAGTTGATCCCGATCCCACGGCGACGCACTGCCGCACCGGGCGCGTCGGGGCGCTTCGAACCTCGAACAGTCTACGCCGTCTACGGACTCTTCTGTTCTCCGTTCGGCGTCGCGTTCGTCGGGCGTGCGAGCCGCAAGCCCGTCGTCAACGTCATGCAAGGCGGCGGCATGCTCGGCATCCTCGGCCACGCCTGACCGCCCGACGCGCGGCGCACCAACGGAGCGCAGGCGTCCCGCCTGCCGGCGCGAGCGCAGCGAGACGACTTCCCTTACTTGCCCTTCGCAGACTTGAGCGGCCGGATCTTCATGTTGCGGTACTCGACGTGGTCGCCGTGATCTTGCAGAGCAATGTGGCCCTTCGTGCACTCGCCGTAGTGGGCCATGTCCTTGAACTTGCTGGCCTTCACCAGGCTGGTCCACTCGTCGCTCGCGAGTTCGTACTCGACAACCTTCTCGCCGTTCAACCAGTGTTCGATGTGGTTGCCGTTGGCGACGATCTTGCCCTGGTTCCACTGGCCGGGCGGCTTGGTCAGGTCCTTCTTCGGTGCATGCAGCGCGTAGTTCGACGCGGCCGACGTCTTCGGGTTGCGGCCGTCCTGGTGTTTTTGGTTGTGCAAGACTTGGTACTCGGGACTTTGGATCACGCCATAGTCCTCGTTCACGCGATAGAACACGCCGCTGTTCGCCCCTTCGGCCACCTTCCATTCAAACACAAGCTCGAAGTTGTCGAACTGGTCGACCGTGACGACATCGCCGCCGCCCTTGACCCGGACGAGCGCCCCGTCGACCGCGGCCCAGCCGTCGGGGGCCTTGTCTTTCTTGACTCCGCGCCATCCTGTGGTGGTCTTGCCGTCGAACAGGAGCTTCCAGCCATCGGCTCGCTCCTTGTCGCTCAGAGTGTTCGCGTCGTCTGCGGCGGCCAGTGGGGCCGCGTGCAACAAGATTGCGGCGGCCAGCACGGCCACAAAACCGACGAACGACGACGGGAGATCGTGTGTAGTCATGGTGGAGGGCTCCGGTTGTTGCGGGACTGATGTAGCTGTTATCGGCACGCCGCCGACGTGCGACGATTATGGCGACCGCCGATGAGGCTGCCAAGTCGTGAGACGCCGAAACGCGGAACTGGCTAGCGCCTGAGCGGGCGTCGCGTGCCGTTGTCGTCGAACAGGGTTCCCGTGACGACTCCCTTGAAGAACCGCAGCGCCGGTTCGCTCAGGTCTTGAAGCGGCACGGGCACCGCCACCGGGTCGGCCAGAGTGCCGACGACGTGAATTCGCACTAGTCGCCGCTGCAAGTAACCCAAGGCCCGCTGCAATGTGCCGACGACGGGCACGTCCCGGGTCAGGCCGCTCTCGACGTTGCCGACGACTTCCAGGTCGAGCCGCCCGTTTAGATCGACCGTGCCTTCGCCAAAGAGCTGCACTGCGTCGCCAGCCAGCCAGAACTCGTAAAAATCGAGTCGGCCGCCGCGCAGCGTCACGCGAGCCACCTCGCCCGTGTGGAACCCGCCCGACTTGGTCAGGTTCAAGTTCAGCACTTTGGCGATCACGGCGAACACGGGGATCGGCCAGAGATTGGCCTGGCGGATCTTCAGATTAGTCATGTCGCCGCGCAGGTCGACCGCGCCGCGCTCGCTGCCGCTGAGGTGCATCGAACCCGACACGATCCCGGCCGTGTCGTCCGGCGACGCATGCATCCACCGTGCGACGCGGGCCAGATCGACATCGACAAACTGAATGCTGCAATCGTAGACCACGGGCCGCGCCAGGGTCAGCACCGTCTGGCCGCGAACGACGCCGCCGGCTGCTCGCGCTTCTTGCACCTTGAGCTGCAGGTGCTGAACCGAGCTGGCCCGTTGGCTCGCGGGCGATTGACTCGGGTTTGCCGCCGAGGGCCGAGCCGTGTCGAACAACTCGAACGTGCCCGCCGCTGATTCGACCGGCAGCCCGAACACTGTGCCGGCCGCCAGTTGATAGGCGCCCGCGCCCGACACGCCCCGATCCGAAAACGGCTTCGGAACAAAAAGCCGACCGCTCGCCGTTACCCGACCGCCGAGACGGCCCGCCAGGTGCGGCCAACTCTTGGCCAGGCGGGCGAGTTCCACGCCCTGCACACGATCGAGCGTCACGTCGATCGGCCGAGCGGCCTCAGCGCCGAGGTCGATCACAGCCGATCCGTTCGATGTTCCACCCCAAGCCGAGGCGTCGAATCGAGCGATGATGATGCGATCGTCTTCGATGCGCAGGTCGGAAGTCTCCACGAGGTCGATCGGCGGCAGGTCGCCGAGCACCAGCGCGGCACATCGCGCGCGACCGTGACAGGTCAGTCGATCGGCGGCCACGTCCCAACGCACGGCAATGTCGCCGGCGATTTCGCCGCGCACGGCAGGCACCGCACCGCCGCCGGCAGGCGCCAGTGCCTTGTCGAGGTTCAACCGACCGGACGCGATGCGGCCCGCGACTACCGGCCCATCGCCGTCCGTGTCGATTCGTCCCGCGCCGTTCAGCGTTCCGGCCGGATGAACGACCGAGACCTGGCTCAAGACGATCGGGCCGCCGCCGTACGACAGCTTGGCCCGGACTTCATGCAGCGGCGTCGCGCCCAGCCAGAGTTCGCGCGATTCGATCGTCGTCGCGAGCGACAGGAGCTTGGGCCCGTCGGGCGTGGTCGCCGGCGTTTCAATCCGAAACCGCCCGCTCACCGGGCCACGCAACGCGACCGCCGACCGATCTGTTCGCAATACGGAGAGCAGTGCACTCAGGTCCACACGTTGATACGCACCGTCCAACCGCAACTGGCCGTATGAACTCGCGACGGTCGCGGCGCTACCGGCGACGCTGGTGGATCGGTCGCTCGAAGGCCAGCTCCATCGCCCTTGCGCTTGGAGTTGGCCTCCGAGGCCGGTCAGTTCGGCGCCGCTGAAATCGAAGCCCGCGCCGGCGAGTGTGTAGGAGAACGACGTGTCGCCGAAACCGAGTTCGTGAACGACGAGCCCAGTGGCTCGGGCGACGCCGCCGAGTTTGATCGCCAATGGATCGAGCGTGCCGGCCAACTCGCCGTCCGCCCCGAGGCTGCCGCGCAGCAGCGGCGGCGCGTCGGGCTGGTCACCGTCGCGCGTGAAGTCGGCCAGGTCCAGGGGCGTCATCGCGAACTGCACGCCGATGGGAAATGGAGCGGCGAGGCCGATGCCGACGCGGCCCCGAAAGGCTTGGCCCGCCAAGGTCGCCGACGCCTCGTCGAGTACCAGCGACTGCCCCTCGACCCGCAGGCGGCCGTCCAACGCGGCGAATTCGACGTCGCCGAACTTCGCGTCGCGCAGTCGAACCGGGCCGTGCCATCGCCACTGAGCGCCGTCGGACCAAGCGTCGAATGGGAACGCGAACGCCAGTTCGCCGCTGATCGTGCCGGCCGTCTCGACGCCGTCGCACGCGAGCCGTCCGATCGCGGCGAGATCGACTGCTCGCAGCGACACGGAGCCGAGCACGGTGGCGTCGTCGCCCAGTGGCGCACGCGCTTCGACGCGCAACTCACCGTCGCCCCAGTCAAGGCGCAGATCGCTGAGGTACACGAGCGAGTCCTTGATCGCAAGGTGCAGCGGAATCGGATCGTCGCCGGCCGCGCTGACCAGAACTGAACCGTCGAAGGCCCCGGCCCAGGTCGCGTAGTCGGGCGTGCCGGCGAGGTGTAACTCGCCGCTGAGCGAATCGTCCGGTGCGACGCGATTGCCCAAGAGTCCGCTCGCGAATGATCGCAGCGGCAACCGACGGGCCTCGATTGACAGATCGAAATGCGGTTCATGGCGTCGCACGGCGCCTGAGGCCGCGAGCTGCCCGGCGCCCCAACGACCGACCATGCTGTGAACTCGAATCTCGTCGCACGTAATCTCGACTCGGCCCGCCACATCGTTCAGCCGATCGGGAACCGTCGGGATTCGCACGCTGATGTTCTGCGGATCGAGCAACACGTGATACTGCAAGCGGCCAGGTTGGTTTTGATTCCAGACCAGGTCTACCTCCGCCGCGACGTTTCCGACCGGCTGAATCGCGTCCCATGCCTCAACGAAGGCCGGGCCGAGCCAATCGGTCTGACCACGGTCGAGCGTCAACATCGACGCTCGTGCCCGAAGGCGAAGCTGCCCATCGCGTCGCAGTGTGCCGTCGATGTCCCAAACCCCCCAGACACGATCGGTCACGCGGCCCGAGACCTGATTGTCTGTGGATCCGCGGGCGCCCTGGATGTCCAGGTCGATCCCCTCGACCGCTCGACTGTCCGGGCGCTCGGCGCCGCCGCGCGGCGCGAGTTCGATCCGTGCTTCGCGAATCTGAACCGGAATGTTCAACGCATCAGGGGCGAGGCTCGAGTGCCGCAGCGGCAGCGCAAGAGTCCAAGAACCGCTCTCGTCCGTGAGCACGCGCACGACAGGCCGGTTGAGAGTCGCGCGAGTTGGAGCGAATCGGCGTGCAACCAGGTCGGCCCATGAACCGTCCAGATCGATTCGAGGTAGATCGAGCAGCACACGCGATTGAGGCGATGCGTTTTCGTGAAGCCTCAATGAGCGAATCGTCAGGCCGCCTTGCCAACGCAACGAAACAGAGTCGAGTGCGACGTGACCTTCATAGTGTTGCGAGATGAGTGTCAGCGCCGCTTGGCGCAACGGCTTGGCACTGAGACAAAGTCCAATGTACACAGCCGCGCTGACAACAGCAGCGACAAGCGACCACGAAATGAGACGACGTCGCGCTCGCATCCGTGCTCCTGCGACATGTGTGGAGCGACTCTGAAACAGTCTGAAGGGACAACCTGGTCGCGCGTCCGGCGCAGCCAGGAGTTAGTGTGTACCCCTACGTGCTCGAAGTTCCGTCCGGTGGAACCGACGCGTGTGCCTCATGAGGGGCATCATCGCGTTTGCCGTGAATCTGGTCGTACACTTCCTGCCGATGCACATCGATCGTCCGAGGGGCTTCGATGCCCAGTCGGACTTTGTCACCGCGAATCTCAACAACGGTGACCTTGATCACATCGTTGATGACAATGCTCTCGTTTTTCTTCCTGGTGAGTACTAGCATCGCCGACCCATTCCATTCAAATCACGCGCCCACCCTTCGATGTTCACCGTCCGGCGGCGAACCGCTCGGGGCGATCGACCGTGATACAGCCCCCCTCGTCCTTAGTGTTTGGCCGTTAAGAGTGTACGTCACAACCGGCGACTGGTCAAGGTTCCACCCGGCCGAACTTTGTCCGGCCAATGTGGGCTTGTCCGGTTTGAGGAGGTTTGATAGGGTCCGGTCAAATTCAGCCTTTCGGTCCCATCTCCCTACTGGCACGACGGCAAACCAGCGGCGTGACTTTTGCTGGTAACTCGGTAGTTGAAATCGGGTTAAGTCTGATTAGAATGGGTCTGCCACAGCGGACTAAATTGACTGGTGCCTGGATTTACCCGATAAGCTGGGATCATTGGAGAAGCCGTCGTGCAAGAGTACCTAAACCTCGACGAGGCCGCCGAACAACTTGGGATCACGGCCGAGGAGTTGAATCGCAAGGCGCAGCGTCGTGAGATTCGGGCGTTCGCAGATCGCGGAACGTGGAAGTTCCGAAAACAAGACATCGACGAGCACGCTCGGCAGGCCGGCATCGGTAGCGGTGCCGAGATCGTGTTCGGCGACCTCGACGACGCGCTGCCCGTGCTGGATACCGGATCGAGCGACCAAATACTGTTGCCGGACATGCCGGCCGATGCGTCGCCCGGCGGCTCGGGCGCGCGAGTGATCGGCATGGACCAGCGCGGCGAAACGCCCAGTGACAGCGATGTGCGGTTGGTGGTTGATGCGGGCAAGAAAAAAGGTAGCGATAGCGACGTCAAACTCGTTGGGCCGAAGCCTCCGAGCGACAGCGATGTCAAGGTGGTTACGACGCCGGGTGCCGCCCTGAGCGACAGCGACGTGAAGATCGCCGGGCCAGCGCCGGGCGACAGTGATGTGCGGCTCGACCAGTACAAGGCGCCGAGCGACAGTGGAATCCGACTAAGCCCTGATCCAGAAGTCGGCGCGGCCGGCAGCGATGTGACCCAGGACCTGCCCGTGTTCCGCGAGATGCAGGACGAGGGTCTTTCGATAAAATCCGGATCGAGCGGCGAGCAAGCGGCCGCAAAGGAGCCAGACAGCGACTTTGACTTGGGTCTGACTCAGGCCGACAGCGACTTTGAACTCGGGGCCGCCAGTCCGCCGCAGGGTTCGGACAGCGGCATTACGTTGGCGATGGATGACAACATCGGTCTGATGCCGACCGATGAGGAACCGTCGACGCCCAGCAAGCGAGACGTGACGGCGCACTCGCCGAGTTCCAGCGGGATCAGTCTGGGCAATCCCGCAGACAGCGGCATCGCGCTCGATGAGCCGCCTGCTCGACCGGGCGGTATGCCGAGCAAGGCGAAGCCGGCCAGCGACGTATTCGAGACCGACTTTGAGGTGCCGGTGCTCGACAGCGACAGCGCACTCGGCACGGTAACCTCGGACGACACGGCGAAGCTAACGTCCGACTCGGACTTTGACGTGTCCGGATCGGACTTCGATTTGGATGGATCGGACAGTTCGAGCCATGTGCTGGTGCTCGAAGGCGAGGAGTCGGCGGACGAGAGCGCCGCGACGAGCATGGCGCCGGCGCCGCAGGAGGAACAGTGGGAGGAGGACCTGCAGGGCGAAGAGGGGCCGGAATTCGAACGCAAGACCTCAGTGATGCCGGCGGCAGAGGACGAAGGTTTGCCCGCGGCGGATTCGGGCCCGATGGCCGGCCCGCCGCTCGCCCCGATCGGAGGCCCTGAGGCAGAGTGGACCGGGTTCGACGTCGGAATCCTCACGACCTCGGCGCTGCTCATGGTGCTGTTGGGGATGGTGATGTTCGACATGGTTCGCACCATGTGGGGTTGGGAGGACGGCCAGTACCTGATGTATCAAAGCCCAATCTTGGACTGGATGAAGGGCCTGATGCCCAAATAGAGCAGTGTGGCGCCGCATCGAGGCGCGGCGACCAACCTAAATGGCTTTGCGTGATCCTGGGAGTCCGCAGGGACAGTAGCCCGACGCGCCAGCGAGGGACCGGCCTGATTTCTTGTGATTTCGCCATGTGCTCCCCTCGCCGGCGCGTCGGGCTACTGTCCCAGAATCGTGCAAGGCTATTTAGTTCGCGTCGGAACGGATATCGGACCGTGCGGGCGCTCTTGCACTCGCGCGGGCGTTACAGGGAGGAGAGCGATCATGTCGTCTCGTTTCCAGTTTGTCGCAGTTGCGGCCGTCTCATTGGTCGCATCTTCAGGCTGTGGCATGGTGCCGCGTTCTCAGCTCGTCGCATGCCAAACGTACAGTTGCCAGTTGCAGAGGCGGAACCAGGAAATCTGCGCCCAGTTGCAGAACCTCCGCACGCAGAACCAGGAACTCGCCAACAAGGCGCTCGACGCCGAAGAACAACTCGCTCGCTACGAAAAACGCGCGGGTGAGTGGGACGAGGAGCGCAACAAGCTTCAGTCGTTGTACTCGTCCGCCGTCGAGGGCCGCGGTGCGTCGTTGCCGCGCTCGGTGCGCTACCGACTCGAAGACTTCGCCGAACGCTATCCCGAGTACGTAGAGGTGGACGCCGAGTCGGGTATCAGCAAGTTCAAATCGAACGTACTGTTCGGCAAGGGCCAAGCGGAGTTGCTGCCCGACGCTCAGGCGGTGCTGAGCGAATTCGCGTCGATTTTCCAAGATCCAGCCGGCAAGTCGCTGCGCATCATGGTCGTCGGCCACACCGACGAAACGCCTATCGTGAAGAGCACGACCCGGCAGGCGCATCAGACCAACTGGCACTTGAGCGCCCATCGTGCGATCGCCGTTGAGGAGTACCTCGCCGCCGCGGGCATCGAACCGCGCCGCATCGGCATCGTCGGATACGGCCCATACCAACCGCTCAGCCGCGGCCGCCAGGAAAAAGACCTCGCTCAGAACCGGCGAGTCGAGATCTACGTACTCGCCCCCGACGCCCCGATCGTCGGCCGCACCGACCAGGCGGGAACGTACTGACCAATCGTGCTCGCTGGTCCAGCGTGCTTGTGGCGCCGCCCGCGCGGTGGGAGTAAGATCGCCCGGCTTGGTGGAACGTGCGAGGCCAAACGCTGACGCTGGAAGGAGACCTCCGTGACCAGCACGCCGCGCCGCCGCCCGCCGCTCGGACTGCCGCCCGGCAGCGTCCGGGCCTTGCTCGCGCTGATGATCGTGAGCACCGCCATCACCGAGACTGTGCGTGGGCGCACGTTGCACGTTGCCTTGGCCGAGTCGCTAATGATCGTGCTCGCCGCGTACTTCGCGACTCGTCGCGTGGTCGACCTGCCGCCCGAGATGATCGAGAAACTCGAACAGGAGGGGCAGTTGCCCTCCGACCGTCATCCGCTCTACCTGCCGCGATTCTCGATTCGTGCGATCATTCTGCTCAGCTTTGCGGGCCTGGCGGCCTACTTGTACCAGCGCGGCGAGTTGTTTTCCGAGAAGGCCCTCGCCACGCTCGGCCTGGTCTTCGCCTACTTCGTTGGTGTGCTGTTCCGGTTCGTGGCGAGGCTGTTCCGACGGTGGAGCGTCCCGACCGGATTGGTCGATTGGTTTGCCGACCTGCGAGCCATCGTGGTGCTCGGCGCCACCGCCGCGCTGACGGCCTGCTACTGGCTCGAGCGTAAGGACCTGTTGCCCGATTGGGCCGAGAGCACCGCACTGAGCCTGCTGCTGTTCTACTTCGGGGCGAGGTGATCTATGCCACGCCCGCGGCGCGCACGCGGCGTCGATGCGCCATTTCTGAGAACAGAAACCAGGTACACAGCACGAGCCCGTTACACGGCGCGAACGAGACGCCCGGCCCAATCGCGATCAGTGCGCCCTCGCTGACGAGGACGCCGCCCAGTTGATCCGGACTCGGCCCGACTCGCGCTTCGCCCTGGCCCGTTAGCACGTAGTGCAACTCGACCAGGTCCGTACCGGCATGAGGGGCGCCATTCTCGGTTTCCACCAGGTTGCAATGTACGCGATGCCGCAAGTCGGTCGTGGGCAACACCCGGCGGCACCGGCCCTGGTCGGTTGATTCCTGCGTCGCGGAGGCCAACGCAAATCGCTCGAAACCGGCGGCGATGCCATTAGGCCCGCTCAGGTGCGCGGGCGGGAGTCCCTCGTAACACACCCAGAGAAAATCGGCCGCCGGCTGGGCCGCGACACGCACCGATGGCGGCATCACGACGGCGTCGCCCGGTTCGACCGCCTCACGCCGATCTCGATAAACGAGCGTCGTTGAGCCGACCGACAGCCCGTAAGAGGTGAGGATTCCGCCGTACAGCGATTCGCCGCGGCTGAATCGCAGCGAAAACAGCGGGTCCCAAGCCGTTATCGCCTTTGAGAGCTGTTTGAGCGAATCCGCCTGGCGCGGATCCGCGACCACGTACTTGCCTTGCATCGCCAAGCCCACCGCTGACCCTTGCCCGTGAATCCACTCCGTCGAACGGCCACATCGTACCACAACTCACCGGGCTGCGTGCCGCTGCACCATGTCCCAGTCGACCTCGACGCCCAGGCCCAGTCGCTCGGGCAGCGTACACGTCGCGCGGTCGATCTTGAGCGGTTCGACTGCGATGCGTTCGGCGTGGTACCACGCGCCGATGATGTCGCCGGGGTATTGTTCAACTCGCATGTTCTCGAGTCCGACGACCAGGTGCGCCATCGCGGCGTTGGCGACGTCCCATTCCAGGTTCGAGCCGATCGTACACGCGACACCATGGTCGGCCGCGAACCGCACGATCTCGGCCGACTTGCGGATGCCTCCGTTCTTGCCGGGATAGACGCTGATCACGTCGCACGCCTCGTGGCGAACCAACTCCTTGGCGTGAACCATGTCAAAGCACATGTCGTCGGCCATAACCGGCACATCGATCGCGCGGCGTACGCGAGCCATGGCGTCGTAGTCGCCGTCGGGCGTGGGCTGTTCGACCAGTGCGAGGTTGGACGATTTCAGTTCCCGGCAGCAACGGATCGCGGTGTCGGCGTCCCAGCCGCAGTTGGCGTCGATGACGATGTGAATCCTCGGCCCGACGGCATCGCGGACCGCGCGAACCCTGGCGACGTCCGCGGCCGGATCGGTGCCGACCTTTATCTTGATCGTGGTGAAGCCCCAGGCGACTCGTTCCGCGGCCTTCACTGCGGCCGTCTGCGGGTCGTACGCGGCCATCGAGAAACGCGACGGAATCACACGCGAACGGTGCGGACCGCCCAGCAGTTCGTACACCGGCTTGCCGGCGCACTTGCCGCGGATGTCCCAGCACGCCATCTCGACGGCCGCCTTGGTAAACCAGTTGCAGTAGGCGCTCGAATCCATCAGCCGGTCGATCGCTGCGATGTCGGTCGGATCGGCGTCAACTAGTTCGGGCGCGAAAACCTGGTCGATGATCGCCTTGGCGGTCGAGCATGTTTCGCCGCTCCACTTGGGCATGGTCGTCGCTTCGCCGACGCCGCTGACGCCTTCGTCGGTGTTGACTCGCACGATCAAATAGGGCGACACGCGATGTGTGCCGCGCGACGAGGTGATCATCAGTTCCGGCCGCACATTGAGTTGTACCGGAAACGTCTCAATGGTGGTGATTCGCATGTTCGCTTGGCCGGGAATGCCCGGCAACGGGAAGCACGTAGAATCTGCAACTGCGGACCACAAGGCCGATCCGTAAGTACATCTCCACATTGAAAGGGGTTCAGATTCGTTTAACCCGCAGCCGCAGGCGAGGCATAGTTGGCGTTTGTTGTGCCTCGCCTGCGGCTGCGGGTTAGACGACCGAAGCCGATTTCAGACCCTATTCAATGTGGCACAGTAACAAGAGTGGACCCTACGCGCTACGCGGCTGGTCGCGGCGGCGGCTCAGATCTTTGTTGGGACCTTGGCCGGCGGTGCGGCGGGTTTGGCGGGGGCCTTGGGGGCGGGCTTGGCCGGCGGCCGCGGCGCGTTGGGGCGGGCGCCGGCAACCTCGACCGGCCGCGAGAACTCGACCCACTTGAACCCCAGATCGGTGGCCAGTTCCTTCTTGGCGAAGTCCGCCCACGGCGTGCCCGGATTCTCGTCGGCCACTCGGTTCAGGAGTTGCCGCGCCTTCTCGGCCGCCTCGACCAGCTTGGGACCAGCCGGCGTGTCGTCGGGCACTGATGAATCGGACGCCAGCCGCCACATGTTCGAGTCGGGCTTCTCGAACTCCTTCTTCTTTTTCTTCATTGCGGCGCACATTGCGTTGTAGGTGTAGGTGCGGACCTTGGCGGCGAGCAGCCGGCCGAGCAGCAGATCGTACTGGGCCCGCCAGCGTCGGGACTTTTCCCGATCGCGGTCCTTCTCGACGGCCTGCATCGCCTTCAGCGAAGGCTCGATGAAATACTGAATTCGCGCCATGACCGCCTGGCCGTCGCCCATCGCGCGATTGAGTTGGGCGTCGTCGGCCGGGAACTCGAGCGGGATCGCCGGGATCGTCTGCGGCCCCTTGGACGTCATGTCGGCGACGCTGACAACCGCCTTGCGGATTGGGCTGGCCGTGAGCATACGTTCGTATTCCTTGCGCGGGACGTAGTCGGGCTGGTAGGCGCGCAGGGCGGCGGGCTCGTACGTGTTCACGGTCGCTCGGTCTTGCATCATGAAGTAGATGCCGCCGGAATCGCGGCACAGTCGGCTGAGCGCCCACGGACCGAAACCGGACGAGATGTTCTCAGCCGTCTGGCGATCGGACCAGAAAGGCAGGGCGTCGCGTTCCACCTTGGCCGACTCAGGCCCGCGGTCGGCGGGCAGCATGGCGAGCACCTCGCCTTCGCTCGGCCAGGGCAGTCGGACCGTCGGTCGTCCCAGCGGCGCGGCGGCGCCGACGACATAGACCTTGGCCTGAACCGACTTGGCCTTGACCATCGCCTCTTCCACTTTGGCCTCGTCGTCGCCCCGTTCGTCGGTCATGGCGATCACCATGATGTTGCGCTTGTCCATCGTGCGGTACTTGCCCCACCGGCCGAGCGAGTTCATGATCGCCGTGAAGACGTTCTCGGTGCCGCTCTCGTCCTCCTTCACGGCTCGGATCGCCTTTTTGATCTCTTCGACGTCGGCGGTCGGCTCGGCGGTGAGCGGTCGATCCTTCTGGCCGAACTCGACGATGGCGGTCAGCAGCGCCCGCTGTTGGTCCTTCTTGAGCACTCCGAGTTCCTCATACACGCGGTCGATGCGGCTGGCCAGTTCCTCGCGTTGCGTCTTGAGGCTAGCCGTGGCGTCGAGCAGCCAGATCACGAGCGTCTTGCGATCGTCGAGCGAGCGTGCGATCTCGTAGGTGATGCGGTCGATCGCACCCGACACGCCGCCTCCGACGCCCGCGCTGGTGTCGGTGCCGCCTTTGATCGCTACGTGCGTATCGATCTTGACGCCCGTCGAGATTCCCATGCCGCCCGGGCCGGCGAGCGATGGGCCTTTGCGGTTGCGGTCCAGGCCGATAATGGGGCTGGCCGCCGCGGTCGTCGATCCGAAAGCAGTGCCGGCCGCGGAGCCGGTGTTGAACGACGGATCGCCCAGTTCTTGTCCCACCGAAACGCCCGCCTTAGTGAACGACAGCGAGTCTTCCATCGGCGCGCTCGCGTCGAGCACGTTCAGCACCTGGCTGAACTCCGGCTGCATCAGGTCTTGTTCGATTCGCGTGTCGACGACGACCGGCGGCTTCTTGGCGACCGACGCGCTGGCACTCAGCCCTGCCAGCATCAGCACGACGACGAAATGGACCAGCAGACTCGCGAGCCACGGGGGCGCGCCCAAGACCCAGGCTCGGACATCGGCTAGCCGGGTGAGCAGACTCTTACGGGGGGGCTGGGTGGGTTGGGTCATGGTCTCTCCTGCTGGAACTAAGTCCCGGTTTCCGCTCCGCGTGGGCACATTATCAGCAAAAGCGATCGTCTTACGCAAGCACGGCTTGTGTGTAGCCGTGATTTAGACGCCGTGATTCAGACGTAAGCGGTTGGCGCGGCGCGACCGCGTAAGCAGGCCCTGACGCGACGCCATGCACGGTTGCCATTCTGTGGTCTCATTTTCGGCCGCCAAGTCGGCGGTGTGGGTGAGCGTCGAGCCGAGGCCGAATGCGTTAGCGATCGTGACCGAGGCATTGTTCGCCTGTGCTGCGTCCCCTGGTATGTCGGTTTTGGAGTCCAAATCTCCTCTCTGCATCCGGCGCGCCAGACACCTTCTTGGGAATTGGGAATGGTTCCCAAAGTTCCTTGTTCAAGGAGGTGTCTCATGGCTCGTTCCGTTGTGGTCAGGTCCGGTTCGGCCAAGGGTCGACGCAGTATCGTGCACGTGCACAAGCCGCACGGCGTGATTGACCCACGCGTGCAACTCGCCACGCCCGAACGGTTCGGCGTCGTCGCCGTCGATTGCGCCAAGCGGCGCTCCAAATGGATGCTCTGCGATTTCTATGGCCGCGTCCTCGTCCCGCCCACCATCGTCGAGCAATCTCCTCAGTGAACATGGGCCCGCAGATCGGCGTGCTTGAATACGCACGGTTCATTACTATGTGGTTTTTGTTCCCGAAGGTGAGCGGGCGCAGTTTGGACAGCGGCCCGAGCGCACCAAGGAGCTTCGCTGGATCAACCCCGCAGAGCTGGCAACGCTTCCGCTTGTGAATGAGCAGTTGCGTTCGATCATCGCACGAGCGTTGATCACGCCGGAACAATGAGGCGATGCGGCTCGGGCGGCTCGACGAGCTCGATCGAGACATGGGCTTGCTGATTCTACTAGGATCAAACACACCCGCATTCGGATGGCTTGGAGCGTTCGAGCGCCGGTGCCAAGACAAAGTCGCACCGAATCGCTATACTGCACGCGGACAAGACTGACCATAGCCCGACGCGCAAGCGAGGGACCGCAACGACTATCCTCGCTTGCGCTTCGGGCTACGGTGCCCGCGCCTGGCGAATGTCTCAATTTTAGACCGCGTGGAGTATTCTTCCACGGCAGTATTGCCGCGGTCGTTTCGCACGGCCTGGTCAAGGAACGCGAGTTCCACTGCAAGAAATCGATCGGGCCGTCCAACGAAAACGCCGGTTCCATGAAGTACCGACAGCCCATGTCGTACACGTCGGTGCGATGGTCGCGGTCGGGTGGCTGGGTCGAGTCCTCGAGTCCCCAGCATTGGCGGCCTTGCGATCAATCGGATCTCACACGTCCCAGACGATTACCTTGCGATCGTCGACGTAGACATCGAAAAGAATCGTCAGTGGTGATTCGGTGGCAATGCGGCTCAATTCGCCACGTGATTCGCCCAGCGAAACAGGGTCGAGTCGCAGGGCGTTATCGAGGGCATCAGCCGCTTTGGCGACTTGATCTCGGTCCGATGAATCGATCCAGATTTGGGCCAAATCGCGTTCCGGCGAGGGTCGCCATAGGACGGTGTAGCTCATGTGCGGCCCAGGCTCTTCCAGATTTCGGCGAGTGGCCGGCCGCCGCGCTCTTGATGACGACGCTTCAGTTCCTCTTTCGTGTGCGGACTCTCAGCCGCCAACGCGGCGTAGAACAAATCCTCGTACAGCGGCGCCGGCAGGAAGTGCCCGACGACTTGGCCCGCTTCATCGCAAAACTCAACGGGTTCGCCAAGCGTACCCAGCTTGTTCCGAAGATCGGAATCGAGCGTCAGTTTACCCATCTTCAACTCCACTCGACATCGTTCTCGTGCTGAGCCCATTCTAAATGGCCTTGCGTGATCCTGGGAGTCCGCAGGGACAGTAGCCCGACGCGCCAGCGAGGGACCGGGCCTGATTTCTTGTGATTTCGCCATGTGCCCCCTCGCTGGCGCGTCGGGCTACTGTCCCAGAATCGTGCAAGGCTATTTAGATGAGTAGCCGCCTGGCTTCCATGTGTTCTACGGGCGCGGGGAAACACCGTCGCGCCGCCGATGACCAGATCAGCCGCACGGCCTACAACTCGCGCGGCTTGGTTACGTACTCCCGCGATGGCCGAGCGAAGTTCACGCAAGCACTTCTTGAATCACGTGACCGTGCACATCCGTCAGCCGGCGATCAATGCCGTTGTGCCGCACGGTGAGGCGCTCGTGGTCGATGCCGAGCAGGTGAAGGATGGTCGCGTGGATGTCGTAGACCTCGGTGGGGTGGTCGCGGTCGAGCGGCTTGTAGCCCCACGGGTCGCTGGGTCCGTGGGTGACGCCGCCGCGGACGCCGCCGCCGCAGAGCCAATTGGTGAAGACGAACGGGTTGTGATCGCGCCCCTTGCCGCCTTGCGTCGAGGGCATGCGGCCAAACTCGGTGGTCCAGAAGACGATCGTGTCTTCGAGCAGTCCACGCTGGTCGAGGTCTTTGATCAGTGCCGCCGCGCCGCGGGCCATGCCGGCGGCCAGTGGGCCGTGGTCGCGGGCGACGTCTTCGTGCGAGTCCCAATTGCGTCGCGGGAACCCGTTGTCGTTGCCGCTCCAGACCTGCACAAAGCGAACGCCGCGCTCCAAGAGCCGTCGCGCGACCAGGCACTTGCGAGCGAAGTGGTCAGTCTCCTCGACCGTGTTGATCTCCTTGTCGAACGACTGAACGCCGTGATCGAGGCCGTACATCTTCAGGATGTAGGCCGGCTCGCGCGAGATGTCGAGCGCCTCGGGCGCGGCCAGTTGCATACGTGCGGCCAGTTCGTAGCTGCGGATGCGTGCGTCGAGTCGTTCGTCACCCGGTCGGGCGGCGGCGTGCCTGCGGTTGAGTTCGCCGAGCAGCGCGATCGCGTCGGCGTCGCTGCGCCGCGTGATGAACGCGCCCTGCCGGGCGGGGAACAGGTCGGCGATGGGCGTTTCGCGCTCGGGGTAAATCGCCGTGCCCGAATGTTGCGCGGGCAGGAACGCGGAGTCCCAGTTCTTCGTGCCGTTCGACGCCAGCCCGCGGTGATCGGGCAGCACGACGAACGTGGGCAGGTTGTCGTTCGTGCTCCCCAGTCCGTAGCTGACCCAGCAGCCCATGCCGGGAAAGCCGGGCCGGTTGAAGCCGGTGGTCTGCAGCAGCGTGCCCTGGCTGTGTACGCCGGTCTTGCCGACGACGTTGTGAACGAACGCGATCTGGTCGACCACGTCGCCGAGCGGCGCGACGACGTCGCTGAGCATCTTGCCGCACTGGCCGTACGGCCGGAACTGCCACACCGGCCGCATCCACGGGCCGAGTCCGTTCTGGAACGCCTCGACGTGTTCGCCGAAATCCGAAGGCTGCCCGTCGCGTTTCACCAGTTCGGGCTTGTAGTCAAACAGGTCGATGTGACTCGCCCCGCCGGCCATGAACAACTGAACCACGCGCTTCGCCCGCGCGGGAAAGTGCGCCGAGCCGGACCGCGGTTCGCCTGCGCCGAGCGAACCGGCGGCGAGCAACCGGTCGCGATCGAGCAGGCTCGCCAGCGCGATGCCGCCCAGTCCGCCGCCGGTTCGCCAGAGCCACTCACGTCGGGTCCGTGTTTTCACGCGTGCAATTATCGACGATGGCAAGCGCGACGCAAGCTCTCGGCAGTTCGGCCAGCGCTGCTTTCGCTGCGGAGTTGCTTGGCCTATAATCCGACCATGAGCCTAACTAGTCATGAAAAAATAGAACGCATTCAGTCGAACGTCGCTCGCGTGTTACGCGGCAAGCCCGATGCGATCAAGCTGGCCGTTGTGGGGCTGCTCGCCGAAGGGCACTTGCTGATCGAAGATGTGCCGGGCGTCGGCAAGACGCTGCTCGCCCGCGCGCTGGCTCGGTCGATCGGCGGCACGTTTCGCCGCATCCAGTTCACGCCCGACCTGCTGCCCAGCGACATCATCGGCACGAACGTGTTCAACACCCAGGCCGGATCGTTCAGCTTCAAGCACGGACCGATCTTCGCCAACGTCGTGCTCGCCGACGAGATCAACCGCACGACTCCGCGAACCCAAAGCGCACTGCTCGAGGCCATGAACGACCGGCAGGTTTCGGTCGATACGGGGACGTTCCCGCTTGAAGCTCCGTTCATCGTCTTGGCGACTCAGAACCCATTCGAGTTCGAGGGGACGTATCCTTTGCCCGAAAGTCAATTGGATCGGTTCATGCTCCGCATCAAGGTGGGCTACCCGCAGCGCGGCGACGAGATGCAGATGCTGGCCGATCATCGCCGCGGCGAGCCGATGGACGAGTTGGAGCAGGTGCTGACCCCGAGCGACGTGCTGGCGTTGCAGACCGCGGCGCAGGGCGTGCGCATGGACGACGCGCTCGCGGCCTATGTGCTGGATTTGATCGAAGCAACGCGCCGCTCGGCGGAGTTGCACGTCGGGGCGAGTCCGCGCGGCAGCATCTATCTCTATCGAGCGGCCCAGGCGCTGGCACTGGTCGAACAACGCGAGTACGTCACGCCCGACGACATCAAGCGATTGGCGTCGCCGGTGCTCGCCCATCGAGTGATTGGCAAATCCTTCTTGCAGGACGGCGAGCCGGGGCACGCCGAATCAGTCATTGACGGCCTGGTCAATCAGATCGCGGTCCCCGATTGAGCGATACCTGAGTCGTTTGCGAATCGAATCGAGATGCACCTAGTGAAACGGTCCAACTCGCCGTCCAGCGGCGGCTCGCAACGCCTGCGTCTCACGAGCGAAGGCTGGTGGGCCGCGCTGCTGACCGTCTGGATGCTCGGCTCGGCGTTGATCAGCCATGCCAGTCTGATGCTGTTGGTGTTCAGCATCCTGCTGGCGATTCTGGTGGTGAGCGGCTTGTTGACGGCCCGGAACGTGCGACGACTCGACGCGGTGCGTCGGGCGCCGGGCGAGGCGGTCGCTGGCCGGCCGTTTCACGTCGAGTATCAAGTGCAAAACAACCGTCGGGTCGGCGACGCACAAGGGCTTGTGCTTGCCAGTTCGCTGGTCCCGGCCGCCGACGTCGAGCGTCCGGCGGTGTTCTTTCGCAACGTGGCGCCGTGTCGCGAGGCGAGCCAACGCGTCGAAGTCATGGTGTCGCGTCGCGGGCTGTACCAATTCGGGCCGATCGAGCTGGCGAGCCGGCTGCCGTGGGGATTCTTCGAGCGGTCCGAGCAGCGTGGCCGCCCGCAAGACCTGATCGTGTATCCGCGGCTCGGCAAGTTGCGGCGTCGGTTTATTGAGGCGGAACAGGAGAGCTATCAGCGCGAAGAAGGCCGGCGCGTCGGGCGACTCGCGCTCGACGCCGACTATCTCGGGCTGCGCGAGTTCCGCGACGGCGACAGCCCGCGTTGGATTCACTGGCCCACCACGGCCCGGCGCGGCCGACTGATGGCCAAGGAATTCGAGGCCCGTCACAAGGCCGATGCGGTGGTGCTGGTCGACCCCTGGCTGCCCGATCGGCCCGGCCCGCGCGATCACGAGTTGCTCGAGTTGGCGATCAGTTTCGCCGCGACGTTGTGCGTCGAGCTGAGTCAGCGGCACAGCATGCACATCGTGCTCGGCATCGCGTCGGACCCGCCGGTGCTACGCTACGGACAGGCGTCGGTCGGCATGCTGCGCGAGGCGCTGCGCGATCTGGCGCTCGTGAACGGCACGTCGCAGGTGCGCTGGCAAGAATTGATCGCCCGGTTGCCGCCCGGCACCACGACGCCGGTCCGCGTCACCGCGGTGAGTCCGCGGCCGCTCGACCTGGTCCGCGAGCTGGGCAGCCACGATGCCGCGATGGGCCGGCAGTGGCAGCGGCTGAAGAAACGACTGGTGCAAGTGGATGTGAGCAGTCCTGAACTGGCCACTTACTTTGAACTGAAATGACGCCCGCCGACCATCGATTTCGAGTCAGTCTGTACGCCACAATCTGCATGGCCACGATCGGCATGTGGATGGGTGAAGACGATCCTGCGCCGTACCCGTTGCTGGTGATCCTATGCACCGTCGGCGCGTATGCCTTCATCGATCAGGGGGGCCGATTCGCGATACCGCCGCGTGTCGCGCCGTGGTTGGGCTTCCTGGCCATTGCCGCGTTTGTGCGCGAAGAGCTGGCCAATTACAGCCTCGATCCCGTGATGCCGCTGGGGCACCTGCTGGTGTACTTGCAGCTCATCGTGTTGTTTCACCGCAAGACGCCGCGGCTTTACTGGGGCACGGTGCTGATGGCGTTCTTGCAGATGGCGATCGCGGCGATTCACAACAACAGCGTGCGCTTCGGTGTGTTGCTTTGCGTGTACCTAGCGACGACCTTGTGGACGTTGACGCAGTTTCTGCTGGTGCGCGAGGCCGACCGGGCCCGGCCCAGCGCCGTCGATGCAAACCCGCCGCCGCGCCTGGGCCGCTCGCTGGTCGGTTCGCTGGTCTCGTGCCTGGCGATTCTGGCCGTCGCACTCACCGGGTTTCTGACGTTTCCGCGACGCGGCCAGACGGCGTGGACCCAGTCGCGGTTCGGAACCGTGCAACACCTCACCGGCTTTGACGAGCAGATCCGACTGGGTCAACTCGGCGCGATCCTCGAGAGCGACGACGAGGTCATGACCATCCACCTCTACGACGAGAACGGCGAGAAGTACAGGCCGACGACGGAACTGCTGTGGCGCGGGGTCACCTTGACGCGGTACCAGGAGGGAAGGTGGCAACGCGGATTCGATGTGCGGCCGGTGACGGGCCCGTGGAGCGACAGCCGACCGAACAGGTACGTGCGGATCGAGATCAGTCTGCAATCGGTGTCGCGCAACGTGCTGTTCGCGCTGCGGCCGACGCTGACCGGCTACACACGCGACGGCACGCCGCTCGATCTGGTGCGGCGCGACGGTTCGTTGATTCGTCCGCCCGACTCGGGCAGCGGTCCAATCCAGTACATCCTCGAGGCGGACCTGGACGATCGCATGATGCAGCGCGGCGAGCATCCCACCGCCGCCGCGATGAACGACACCAGACTGGTTCAGGCGCCCGGCGACCTCGTCGCGCCGTTGCGCGACTACGTCGCCCGGCTCGGCATTCGCACCGACAATCCACAACTGTTGGCTCAGCAACTCGTTGCCCACTTTCAGGACCCGGCCGAGTTCAGCTACACGCTCAGCGCCAGCGTGCAGAACCCGGACGTGGACCCGGTGCTCGACTTCTTGCTGTTCCGCAAGGAGGGGCACTGCGAGTACTACGCGAGTGCACTGGCTCTGCTGTTGCGCGTGCATGGCGTTCCGGCTCGCGTGGTCAACGGCTTCAAGGGCGGCGACTGGAATGCGCTAATCGACCGATTCCTCGTGGTGCGTCAGAAGCACGCACACAGTTGGGTCGAGGCAATCGTGAGCACGCCGGACCAGCCGCAACCACATTGGATCACGCTGGACCCGACTCCAAACCAGGGCCGCCAACAGATCGTGGCGATGGTCAACCCGACCCCGTCGCTGGTGCGCCAGGTTGGCGATTTCTCGCGCCAGGTTTGGTCGCGGTTTGTGCTCAACTTCAACGCAGGCGAGCAAGACGCGGTATTGTACAGTCCCGCGCGTCGCGTGGCGCAAGAGGTTGTCGATCGTGCCGAGGAAATGCGCACGACGCTGCTCGCGCCGCGAAGGTTCAACTGGATTGCGGCGATCGTTTCCGGCAGCAGTATGGCCGCGTTGCTTAGCATGGTTTGGGCGGCGTCGGTGGTTTTGCCGAAAGCCGGGCCAACGACCAGGACCGCCGGGCGCGCCGGCCTGTGGACTTGGCTCAAGGCTCTTGTCCGCGATTTGTTCGATCGACTTCATGGCGGGCGCCGCCTGGCACGCCCGCACGTCGCGTTCTACGATCGCTTGCTGCAGATACTCGAATCGCACGGCTTCGAGAAACAGGTGGCGGCGACGCCGCGCCAGTTCGCCGAAGAGGTCGGCCAGCGGCTCGCGGGTTCTAATGGCGCGGCGGCAGTCGCTCAGGTGCCGTCCGACGTGGTCGTGCACTTTTATCGCGTCCGATTTGGCGCTCGGGCGCTGAGTCGGCCGGAGTTGGACCGCATCGAACAATCGCTCGATTTACTCAGTGCGGCGTTACGGCAGCGCTCGCGAGCGAGTGACGAAGGGAGTCACGAGTGAGAGTTGGCATCGTCGGATTCGCATCAAGCGGCAAGAGCACATTGTTTCAACTTCTGACCGGGGCCAAGCCCGATCACGCGGCCGCCCACTCAGGCCAACTGGGCGTCGCCGAGATTCCCGACCCACGGCTCGATGTTCTCACGAAGATGTACGAGCCGGCCAAGGTGACGCCCGCGACGCTCGAACTGGTCGACACTCCGGGCCTCGACCCGCGCGGCGGCGGCGACAATCCACAGGTGCTCGGCCTCATGCGCGCCGCAGACGCCTTGCTCATCGTGCTGGGCCAGTATCTGGGCGGCAACCCGGCCGACGAGTTGGCACGACTCGTCGACGAACTCGTCTTTGCCGACCTGACGATCGTTACGGGCCGCATCGAGAAACTCGAAGCGACGCTGAAGAAGCCTCGACCCGAAAAAGAGCGTGAGGCCGCGACCGAAGAACTCGCCGCGCTGCGGGCGATCGCCGCAAAACTCGAAGCCGGCGGCCGAACGCAGCATTGGACCGAGAACGAGCGCAGCGCCTTTCGCGCCTACCAACTGTTTCTGCAAAAGCCGCGGTTCGTCGTGACGAATCTGGCCGAGGACGCCGTTGCGAGCGCCGTGTCGTTGGGCGACGCCGGGCAAGGCGTCGAGTCGCTTGCGCTCTGCGCGTCGCTCGAACTCGAAATCGCCCAACTAGCCGACGAAGATCGACAGGCGTTCATGGCCGACCTCGGACTGGAGTCGTTGTCGCGCGGCCCTCTGCTCGCCGCGTTGACTCGGGGCACGATGGGCCAGATCACCTTCTTCACCGCCGGACCGAAGGAGGTCCGAGGCTGGCCGCTCACCGGCGGCGCCACGGCCGTCGACGCCGCGGGCAAGATCCACACCGATCTCGCCCGCGGATTCATCCGTGCCGAAGTCATTCACTACGACGACCTGGTTCGATGCGGCTCCGAACGCGAAGCCAAAAAGCACGGCCTGTACCGGCTGGAAGGCAAGGAATACATCGTCAAAGATGGCGACGTGATCGTCATTCGATTCAGTGTGTAGCGCGGCGACTCAAAGTGCACGGCATGCCGCCGGCCCGCGCCCTAATCGAGTTGGTCGTTGAACCAACCCGTACAGCACATTACATTAGTGCCGGTCCATAAGCCCGCGACACTCCTCACACCGCGTGCCGCTGAATGCGTGCGGAGGGATCTTGTGGCTACCGGTCGGGAAACCCGTGTCTTCCTCACACTGGCACTGGCTGTAGCTTCGCCCGTGATCACACTTGGGCAAACTACGTTGCGCGATCGCGACGAGCAGCGACGGATCGAATTCTTCGAGAAGAAGATCCGGCCGGTGCTGGTTGAGAACTGCTATAACTGCCATTCCGCAAACACCAACTCGCGGGGCGGGCTGCGTGTGGATGATCGCAATGGCTTGATACTCGGCGGCGACCACGGGCCGGCGGTCGTGCCGGGCGATCCGGACAAGAGCCTGCTGATTCAGGCGGTCCGGCAGACGCATGCCGAGGTCAAGATGCCGCCGAAGAAGCATCTCGCGGACGAGCAGATCGCAGACCTGATGCAATGGATCAAGGACGGCGCCGCGTGGCCCAAGGCGGCCGTGCCGGTATTGAGTGGCGAGTTCAACGGAAGGTACGAGCAACTCCGCGCGGAGCACTGGGCCTGGCAGCCCATTCGCAAACACGAAACGCCAGCGGGGAAGAACGAGTCGTGGGTGCGGGACGACATCGACCGATTCATCCTCGCCGGGCTGGAGGCGAAGGGGCTGCAGCCGGTCGCGGACGCGGACCCCGCGACGTTCATCCGCCGCGTCACGTTCGATCTCACCGGTCTGCCGCCCACTACCAGTGAAATTGCGGATTTCGAACTGCGGATTGCGGAACTGAAGTCGCCCCAATCCGAAATCCGCATTCCCCAATCCGCAACCGAGGAGTTGGTCGATCGGCTGCTCGCGTCCCCCGCGTTCGGCGAACGTTGGGGCCGGCACTGGCTGGATGTGGCGCGCTACGGAGAATCGACCGGCTCGGCGCGGAACGTCGCGTACCCGCACGCCTGGCGTTATCGCGACTACGTCATCAACGCATTCAACAGCGACAAGCCGTACGATCGGTTTCTGCGCGAGCAGATCGCCGGCGATCTCTTGCCGGCGGAGTTGGAGTCACAACGCGACGAGCAGTCGATCGCGACCGGGTTCCTGGCCATCGGCGTCTGCGACGTGAATCAGCGGTTCAAGGTGCGATTCGTGATGGACAACATCGACGAGCAAATCGACACGGTTAGTCGTGCGGTCTTGGGGCTGACCGCGAGCTGTGCGCGGTGCCACGACCACAAGTTCGATCCGATTCCGATCATCGATTACTACGCGTTGGCCGGCATCTTTCACAGTAGCGACCGCTGCGCCGCGGTGCGGAACAAAATGGGCGGCGGCGGCATGGACTACTACGATACGGCTATGCTTCTGCGGTTGGGTTCCACGGCCGAATTGGACGCCGGTGTTGCCGAGCAGATCGAACAGTCGAAAACGGAGCTGGCCCAGGCCCGTGCCGGCGCGCTGGCGCTCCAGGAGAACGTTGACGAGAACCCACCCGGCCCCGAGCGCGAGCAGCGACTTGCGGCGGCACGCAAGCAGGTCGAAGCGGCACAGGCGAAGTTGATTGCTCTGAGCGATCCGGCAACGCGCGGGCCGGTGGCGATGGGGGTCCGCGACGGCCGAACGATCGGCGACACGGAGATTCGCATTCGTGGCGAGGCGGAGAATCTCGGCCCCGTCGTGCCGCGCGGGTTCCTCTCCGTGTTCGACGTGCCCAACTCCGCCAAGATCAATGCAGCGCAAAGTGGCCGGCTCGAGTTGGCCGACTGGCTCGCCAGCCCGCACAACCCGCTGACCGCGCGCGTAATGGCCAACCGGATCTGGCAACACCTGTTTGGCCAGGGTCTGGTGATCAGCGTGGACAACTTCGGCGTGACCGGCGACGCGCCCTCGCATCCGGAGTTACTCGATCATCTGGCGACGCGGTTCATCGCGGGCGGTTGGTCGGTCAAGAAGTTAGTGCGATCCATCGTGCTCAGCCGGGCGTACCAACTGAGTTCGGACGCGCCAGCTAGCCAACTCACCGTCGATCCGGCGAACCGGCTCATCTGGCGGCACGGCCCGCGACGGATGGATGCCGAAGAGATTCGCGATGCGATGCTCGCTGCGTCCGGCGAACTCGACCTGAACCGGCCCGCGGGATCACCGGCGCAGAACCTCAAGGTCATGGAACTGCGCAACGACGGCCCTGAGGCGAAGCGGCTCGCCGAGTACTCGCTCGCGAGCAAGCACCGCAGCCTGTATCTGCCCCAGCTGCGCGGCCTGACGCCTCGATCGTTGGAGGTGTTCGACTTCGCCGAGCAGGGCATGGTCACCGGCAGCCGCGACACGACCACCGTGGCCACGCAGGCCCTGTACTTATTGAACGACCCGTTCGTACGGCAACAAGCCGCAGCCCTGTCGGCCAGGCTGCTCGGAGCGAGCGAATTGGACGACGCCGGCCGCATCGCGCTGGCGTACCGACTCACGCTAGGCCGGTCGGCCACGGTACAAGAGACAGAACGAACGAAGAACTACATCACCGAGTACGCGGCCGCGTCCCGCAACGAAGGCGAGGAGCCGGCCGCGGCGCTGAGTGCGGCCTGGAGCAGTCTGTGCCAGGCGATCTTGGCGTCCGCCGAGTTCCGCTATCTCAGGTGACGAGTTGGAGGTGAATCCATGCCAAACATTCGGTCAATTCCTGCCGTGATGGGAACACGGTGCTCACGCCGGCAAGCGCTACAGACTGCCGGCGCGGGCTTCGGCTATCTGGCGCTGACAGCGCTGCTCGGCGAAACCGCTGCCGCTTCGAGTGCTGAGCGGACCGCCGCGGAACCGCTTTCGCCCAAGCGGCCGCACTTCCAGGCCAAGGCCAAGCGGATCATATTCCTGTTCATGGAAGGCGCCATGTCACAGATGGACACCTTCGAATACAAGCCCCAATTACAGGGCGATGACGGGAAGATCGCGCCCGGCGGCGCCACGCTGACCGCATCGAAATTCAAGTTCGCGCAGCACGGCCAGACGGGCACGTGGGTCTCGGAACTTTTTCCCCACGTCGCCCGGCACGTGGACAAATTCTGCTTCCTCCGAGGTCTGCACACCGACACGCCCGCCCACCCGCAGGCGGTCATGCAGCTCCACACCGGTACCGCGCTGGCGTCGCTCACGCGGCCGTCGATGGGCGCGTGGCTCTTGTACGGACTCGGAACGGAGAACCACGATCTGCCCGGCTACGTCACGATCAATCCGTCGCCGAATTTCGGCGGAGCGATCAACTACGGCAGCGCGTTTCTGCCCGCCCACTTTCAAGGAACTCGCGTCAATGACTCCGGCGAGATGGCGAACCTCAAGCCGCAAGTCGCCGCATCGCTGCAACGCCGCCAGATCGATCTGATCCAGGCCATGAATCGCGACGCGGCGGCCAGGCCGGGCGCGCCGGACCAGATCGAAGGCGTGATCCAATCGTTCGAGCTGGCGTTTCGAATGCAGGACAAAGTGCCCGAGTTGCTCGACATCTCGCGCGAGCCGCAGTCGGTGCTCGATGCCTACGGTGTGCGGCCCGGCCCGGAGGGTAGTTTCGCCCGCCAGTGCCTGATGGCCCGGCGGCTCAGCGAGGCCGGCGCGCGGTTCGTCGAGATTACGCAATCGGGCTGGGACCACCACAACAATCTGCACAAGGGACTGATCAAACAATCCGAAATGGTAGACCGCCCGACGGCCGCGCTGCTCACCGATCTCGAACAGCGCGGGCTACTCGACGAGACGCTGGTCCTCTTCGGCAGCGAATTCGGCCGCATGCCCACCGCGCAAGGCCCCGACGGCCGCGACCACAACATCACCGGCTACCCGATGTGGCTCGCCGGCGCCGGCGTGAAGCAAGGCTTTTCGTACGGCGGCACCGATGAGTACGGCCTGCACGGCGTCGAGGGCCGCATGCACACCACCGACCTGCACGCCACGCTGCTCGCCCTGATGGGTTTGGACCACGAGCGTCTCACCTACCGTTACGCCGGCCGCGACTTCCGGCTCACCGACGTGGCCGGCAAAGTGGCGGCGGAGATACTCGCCTGAGTCTGAGGACCGCCGGCCGCGAGCAAGCGGAGCGGCGACAAGATCGGCGGTTCGCCTCCGCAAAGCCGTATCAGCACGCACCGGTCATGGATCCTTCTGAGTTCGACTCGGTTCTGACATCCGCCGAACGGGTCCGCGATGCGCGGCTCGGGATAAACGGGTGCGGCAGCTCGGGCGGGAACGACGGCAGCTCCTTGTCAGCGTAGTACTCGGCGTGGCGATTGCGCAGCGGATTCAACAGGCTGCGGCCGAGTCCGTACGAGCCGTTGTAGGCGAGGAACAGAAAGAACGGCCGCTGGAGCCGTTTCCAGATTGATGACCAGTCGGCAACCGAAGTCGTTGATGTAGGCGGTTGTCGCGTCGCCATCGCCATCGGGGTGGAACGCGCGCGTACGTTCAATCGACACATCGTAATTCTCCACGAAAGTTGCTTCCCCACAGGTGACTCCCAGATCCCACCCGTGCAGTATGTATAGCATGTTTCCGCTTCTTGAATCAGTTCACCTACATCAACTTCGGAAATCAGAGTCAATTCGGACTGGAAACCTGACCGCACATTGTCGGCCTTGCGCGCTCACGATTACTTGTTCGTTCCGTGGCCGATCTGGATCGACATCTTGGTTTCGTCGCCGTGCTCGCCCGGATCGGCGGCGTACCAGAAGAGGAATCGGCCGTCGTTGTCGCTGTCGCCTTCACGAAACATGATGTCGAACGACAGGAACGTGCCGCCGTCCCACGCGCCGGGCGGGCCGATGTCGAGCACCGGCTCGGCGCCAGACTTGGTCCACTTCAGCCCGTCCGGCGACGTGGCATGGCCGATTCGCCAGGCCTTGAGTCAGTTCGTACTTCGCCATGTAGAACGGTTTCGAGATCACGACACGGTGAACCGGTCGTTCATCGTTCAGACCCTTCTCGGAACCCATCAGGAACGAACCGACGGGAATGAGGACGAACTCCATGCGGATGTCGTCAGCAACGCGATCGTGAGTTCCTTGTCCCACTTGGCATTAGCCGCGCCGGCTTGCAGCGCGGCGAGCACTTCCTTTGATTCCGCGCCCGGATCACGCTTCTTGTTCCGCCGCTCGTCATCCGGATCGACCGCTGGCGGGACGCCTTCGACCCCCTTGATGCGCATGGCCACGCGAAAGCCCATGTGTGGATGCTGAGTCGATCGCTGCCCGATGCGCATGCGGTACGCCGCATCGCCGCCCCAACTGTCCCAGTCGAACGAACGACCGGCGCCGGTCGTGCTTACCCTGCGACCCTTCGGACCACCAGGCGTACTCGTGGGCGACGCGCGGCACGTCCCGCCAGTCGCCGAAGGACCACGGTGTCGCGGTGCCCGCGCGGCAGGCATACTCCCACTCCGCCTCGGTCGGCAGGCAATACTCGACACCTTCTTTCTTGCTGAGCCAATTACAGAACTCGACGCAGTCGTTGTAGCAGAGATGCAGCACCGGCTCGTCGTCCTTCTGCTGGAGGTTGATCCAGACCATCGGCTTTCGCCAGGTGCAGATTGGCCGGTTACTCTTGAACGGTTCGCCGCCGTCGAGCCCCTGTTCGGCTTCTGTCTTGTAGCCGGATGCTTGGCAGAATTGGCGGAACTGGCCGACGGTAACCTCGGTGGCGCCCATGTAGAACGGTTTCGTCAGACGGACTCGATGCGCGAGCATCATCAGCATCGACCAGACCACTTGGCCACCGTAGTTCCGCTTCATCTCAGGGTTGTTCTTGACCGTGGCCAGCAGTTGGTCGAGCTGCTCTTCCGTTCGCCCCATCGTGAACTCGCCCGGCGGCAGCAGGACCAGTTTCATGCCGATCGAGTTGCTGTGCACTACTTCTGCGCGGACGTGCTTGGCCCACTGCTGTTGAAACTCGTCCGTCTGTTCCGCAGTGAATGGGGCAGTGGCGAGCGGCGGCTGCTCGGCAGCCACGGCAGAGCACGCGGCCATGCACAGGACACCGGCTGAGAGGATTTGGCGAACACTCATGAGCGTTCTCCTTCTTGGTCCGTGGCACTGCGTACTCAACTAATGCCGATGCCCTCTGGATCTTCGACCAGCGGATGACGACCGTGGCGTTTGCCTGGCCTTGGAAACCGGTCCCCGAGTTGGTTGCTCCGCAAATCCTGCACCGCTCAACCTATGGTTCGGGTCATAATGTTGGTCCTCCAATCCTCGCGTCACGGGGCGGGTGGATCCACGCTCCGCGCACCTCGATTGCCTGCGCGGAGCGCACCTTGCGAGTCTTTCATGGTTTACCCTGCAGTCGTTTTGGCGCGGTGGGTCATTTCAATCTTTCCACCCGCGGCGGGAATTGGCTTGCCTCGCCAAATGCTACCGGCTCGTCCGCAGCGCGGGCCAAGCTGCCGAGCACGACCGCAGTGGCAATGAAGAGCATCGAGCGGAGAATCGTGAAGCGTTCCGTGCGAGTTCGTGAATTCGTCATGGGGGATTCCGGTGCGATTCTGTTCTACGGGTTGGGCAATTCCACGCGGTTGTTGCGGACGACTCCTTCGCCGCCAGAGATGGCGATTCCTTCGCGGTCACGCTCGCTCTCGAGAACGTTGCCGATGATCATGGGCGTGCCGATTGGTTGATCGACCTTGATAGCCACGGTCCCGTAATTCGTGACGCGGTTGTAGCAGGCGGTGACGCCGGCTTTCTCAGCCACCAGCGCGTGCCGCCAGCCGGAGACTTTGTTGTCGGTGAAAACGATGTCGGACCCGGGCAGTCCCCAGACGGCGAATTGCGGCGGGCCAACTGTACGCAGCCCGGGCGTTTCGAACGTGTTGTTGGTCACGCGGACCGTACCCTCGGCACGGATTCCGGCGACGCCGCTGCCACGTAGCGTGTTGCCGGTGAAGTCCGCTTCGGCTCCTTTGAAAACCATCACGACCGGAGGCATCCCGTTCGACGTGGTCAGCTCGTTGCCGGCAAGTCGCTGCCCGCGGTGACGCCGGCCGTCGTGATGACCTTGCCGCTGTCTACGAACCGCTTACCTTCGACAACTCTACAGGTTGGCGCCGCGGCCTTCAGGTCGTCGATGGCCCAGTGGTGCGTCGTCGCTTCGATGTCGTCGAGCAACCCAACGTCGGCGAGCAGCAGCGCGCCGTAACAGACCGACATCGTGATCTCGGCGTCGCCGCTCGCCCGCTTTAGCCACTCGCGACCGGCCTCGCCCACGGTCGCGATGTTGCCGCCGGGCGCGACGACGATATCCGCACGCGGAACCGTCGCGTAACTGTAGTCGGGTGTGATCGTGATGCCGCCCATCGTCTTGAGCGGCTTGGTCGATTCGGCCACCGTGACGACGCGGAACGAACGGCCGCGATCTGCCACGATGAACACTTCGGCGGGCCCGGCGAAGTCCAGCAATTCGACGCCATCGAACAGTAGAACCGCCACGGTCCGCCGCGCGGCCCTCTTCTCTGCTTGCACCGGCTCGGCCACGAGACCGAACCCGGACGATCCCGCGATACACAAAGCGACGGCAACGACGATTGCGGTGATACGTCCAAGCATGGCTCACCTCAATTACGGACCTGGGTTACGAGTTTGTGAACGGATGCGGCGATGCGGTCTTCGATGTCGCCGGCCCAGCGAAACGCCGGGCGGCCGTATTCGTACAGGTTCGAGCCGCCTTCGTAACCGCCCTCCTCCCAGACGCGCCGCGACGGAATGTACGAAATCATGTCGTCGGCGTAGCCCAGCACCCAGGTGCCAGGCCCGAACTCCTTCTTGAATCGCAGTGCGTAGTCCACGACAGTCTCGGCGCCCATGCCGATCATCAGCACCTCGTTGCCCAGCCGCCACGCATGTATCGGATAAGGATAGGCCGACTCGAACTTGTCGCCCGCATCCAGCTTCTTCAGCAGCCGCGCGGCCCAGCGGGCGCGGATGGCGTTCGCGTCGGTCAGCAGGCCGTCCAGTTCTTCGCGGGTCACGACCTTTAGGTAGGGCAGATCGATCAACTCGAACGCCGTGCGCAGGCCCGACGAAACCGGCTGCGTCGGCTGCTTGAGCACGTCTTCGACCGCCGCAGCCAGCATGTGTCCATACTTGTCGCACAGTTCGACGCTGCGCCGCGGCAGCGGATTCTGGTCGCCGCCGCAAGTGTTGACGAACATCGCCGTCGTGCCAGGATGGCTCTGTTCCAGTTCAAGTTGTGCGAAGCCGGGATAGTCGCCGCACCACGTCAGGAAGCTGAGCGTCGTCGGGTGGCAGGCATAGCCGAAGAGCACCGCCTCAAGTTTCCCGTCGGGCCGGGTCACGGTCATGACCGGCACGCTGTGATCGACCGGCCCGACCAGCGGCTTGCCTTGCTCCAGCAGCGCCGGCACATCGGCCTCGCGGTTGTTGCGACGGTTCACGGCGAACGTCGCCTTGCCGTCGCCGGTTTCCAGCCGGGCGGGGGCAAGGTGCGCGAGCGCCTCGCCGACCAGCACGACGCACTTTGTCACCATCAGGTCCGTGTACTCATTCACCAGCGCGACCTGCTCGTCCTCGACCGGGTAGTAGTCCACCAGATCGTCGCCCAAGCGCGGGCCGCAGTGATTGTGCGAGAAGGTGAACATCACTTGCGACCGGTCGAGCTGGAACTCTTGCTTGAGCTGCGCGAACACGCGGTCGCTCATGATGCGGGGCACGCCCTGAAAGTCGCTCGTGATGAGCACGACGCGTCGGCCGTCGGCATCCTCGAGCGCCAGTGCCTTCATCCATAAATCGTGCAGCTTGCCGTCGGGCGGCCGCTTCGATCCGTAGCCGGCGAGCCATACCGGCTTGTCCGGCGTGATCACGGCCCGCGCGACGCCCGCCTTCCATTCGGCACGTGCGGTTTGCCTCGGTTCGACCAGCGGCGTCGTGGCGCGGGCGCTCATTGGCAGCGCCAACGCCGCGATGGCATGGCCCGATTGTTCCAGAAACTGGCGGCGAGTAACGGCAGGCATCAAGGCTCTCCTGGTACGGCTTTCGGCACAGCGGCGTCTGCAGGCAGAATAGCCGGCCGCCCACTCGTGCTCAAGCTTTGAGAAAGCTCGTGTTGTGCACACCGTAGCATAGATGGCTCTCCGCCAAGTTTGGGGCGCAGGCGTCTCGCCTGCCGTTTCATCCGCATCGTGCGAATTGCACGGATCAAACACGACCTCGCCTGCGGCCGAGGGTCAAACGAGCGAGGCGCAGCTACGGAAACACACACTCGTGCGCTCGGCCGCTTGACTGGCGAAGGAACCGCTTCTACTCTCTGAACCGCGGACTTGGCATCAGGCCGCCTGGATATTCTGCTGCCGGAAGCGTGGATGACCGAATCGTCGCTTCAATTTGAGAACGTCGCTCACGCTTGGGTCTGGCTCGCGCTGATCGCGATAGGGGCGTCGGTGCTGTTCGCCACTTATCGCAGCATCTTCGAGCGATCGGAGCGGCGGCTGACTTGGGGGCTTATGGGGCTGCGCGGCGCGGGGCTGCTCGCGCTGGTGGTGGCACTGGCCAAGCCGACCTGGACGCACCAGAGCGAGCGGCTCGATCCGGCCCGGCTCGCCGTGGTGCTCGACAACTCGGCGTCGATGTCGCTCGCTGAGCCTGGCGGCGGCTCGCGCTATGCACGCGCCCGCGCTGTCGTCGCGGAACTACAGCAGCGGCTCGCAGCGTCCGCATCGAGCGACGCGGCCGCGATCGACCTATTTGACATCCACGGCAGCCGGATCGCCGGCGACCCGCCCGCTGAACCGCGTCTGGAACGTACCGACCTGGTTCGGGCCGTCACGACCGCCGTTGCGCAACTGCGGTCGAAGCCGCTCGCGGGCGTCGTAATCGTCAGCGATGGAATGGACAACACCGGGCAGAACGACTTGCAACCACTGCGCGAATCGACCGTGCCGATCTACACCGTCGGCTACACCGAAGATTCCGACGCGAATCGCATGGACCTCGCGGTGCGCAGTGTGACAGCGCCATCGCGAGTGATGGTGAACAACGAGGCTCAGATCAGCGTGTTGGTCTCGAAGAAATCAGGACCGGCCGTGGATGTCGATGTGGAAATCAAGCGTGGCGCCGAGCAGTTCGCCACGCAGCGGGTCGCGCTGGCGGCCGGTGATGTCGAGCAACCGGTCGAGATCAAGTTGACGCCGGCACAGGCCGGCAAGTTCGTCTTCACGGCCGTAGTCCGCTCCGGCCGCGCGGGCGAACAACTGACCGCGAACAATGCGCGGCACTTCCCCATCGAGGTCGATTCGGAACCGATTCGTGTGCTGTACGTCGAAGGGTTCCTGCGCAACGAATACAAGTTTCTCAAGAATCGCCTGGAGGACGACCCCGACGTTAGCATGGTATCGGTCGTGCGCCGGGCGAACCCAGAACTTACTGAAGGCACGCCGGCCGGCGACGTGGTGACCGCCGAACGACTCGAAAAGTTCGACGTGGTGATTCTCGGCGACATGGAGGCCGGGTATCTGAGCCGAGCTGAGTACGATGCGCTCGTCGCCTGGGTGGACGACGGCCACGCGCTCTTGGTGCTCGGCGGTTATCAATCGTTTGGCGAGGCAGGGTTCCGCACGACGCGCGTCGCAGAGGTGCTGCCGGTGACGTTTAGCGAGCAGCCGCCGTTTCAAAGCGACGACCCGTTTGTGCTGAACCTGACCGAAGCCGGCATGCGGCACCCGATCTTCAAGATCACGGGCGAGCGCGTGCAAGACGCCGCCGCTTGGAACTCAGCGCCCCCGCTGCTCGGCTGCAGCCTCGTCGCTCGCGCGAAGGCGGGCGCCGAGGTGTTGGCGGTGAACCCTGCGTTCGTCGTCGATGGGCAACCAGCCGTCGTGATTGCCGCGCAGCGCTACGGGGCCGGCCACACGCTGGTGATCACCGCCGACACGACCTGGCGCTGGAGCCGACTCGTGCGAGTGCTGGGTCAGGCGGACACGCTGTACGCGCGGTTCTGGAGCCAGACGGTTCGGTGGCTGGCGGGCCGCGAGGCCGATCCCGAACGGCCGCCGATCGTGGTCAGCACCGATCGGCCCGACTACGACGTGGGCAAGCCGGTGGTCATCCGCGTCGCTCGGCAGTCGACTCCCGATGCGCCGGTCGACACAGCGTCGGTGAGCGTCTCGGTTGTTGACGAAGCGGGCAAGCAAGCGGCGATTGTGATGCAGCAGAGTTCCGCCGAACCCGACACGCTCACGGCCAGCTATTCTCCGTCGGTCGGTGGGCGCTATCAGGTTCACGCATCGCTCACGGCCGACGGGAAACCCGTGGCCAACGAGACCACCGAGTTCCTGGTACACGGCTCGGACTTGGAACTGGCCCAGGCCGGTACGAACAGCGCGCTGCTGCAATCGATCGCCACGGCGACCGGCGGGTTATACTTCGACGCGCAAGACGCCGGCAAGCTGCTCGACTCGATCCAGTTCAAGGCCCGTCGAACGCCGCGCATCGAGCGTCGCGAATTCTGGGATTCACCGGCCCTGTTCCTGATGTTCCTGGCCGCCGTGACTGCCGAATGGGTGATCCGCCGCAGAAACCACTTGGTGTGAGACTACGTCTTGGAGTGGTCCAGCGTTTCTGCCGACGGCTCCAGACGCTCGGTGATCCTCCAGGCCAGCCGGCCGAGCAGCCGAGCGTAGATCAAGACCGCCGCCGCCGCGACCGGCGCGGCCAGCACGACGCCAGCGAACTGATGGCGCAGGTAGTAGCCAGCGCCGATCGGCAGCGCCGCCAAGACGCCAAGCAGCGCGGCGAACGAATAGAAGACGAGCCAGCCCCACATCACGACAAATAGACTGCGCACGATGACCGGCGACAGTACGGCCCACGTCGAATCCCGTTCGAGCGACGACAGCAGAATGATCGGGAAGAGCACGCAGCCGGTGATCGCGAGCGCGGGCCAGAAGATTCCGGTCTGCCATTCCAGCAGCGACGCAACGCCCGCCCCGGCCAACGCGGCGAGCACGGCGAGGTAGCCGACGTAGAGAAGTTTCCAGAAGCGATCGCGCCACGTATCCTCGGGCCACGTGATCAGGTCGTTGCCCGACGCCGTCTCTTGCACGATCGCAAGCAGGCACGACGCCGCATACGAGTAGGTCCAAACTGAAACCCACACGATCGGCAGTACCATGAACCCGACGGCGACGATGGCGATTCCGCCGACGCCCTCGCCTCCCACGCCAACCAGCGCGAGCGCTCCGACCACCAGTTCGCCCCACGCCAACAGCCCGGCGCTGAGGCAGAGCCAACGAGCCAGCGTGTTGCGATACCACGGAAACTGAAACACCCCGGAGAAAAACGTCCAGCGCGGCGGCTCGGGCAGCGGCACGGCAAAGATCACCGCCTGCTGATCGAGAAACTGGGTCGCGACGCGAGCCTTCTCGGGCGCCGCATCAACCTCATAATGACCAATCTTCTGCGCGTCCGGCCCCGGGTCGGTCCGACGCGCCTCGGGAAACGGAATGTGTATCTTCACACCACAGTCGGGGCACTTCCTGCGTCTGCCGGCCATGTCCCACCGCGCACTGAGCCGGGCGTGGCACGTGGGGCAGACGACCGTGATGAGGTCGTCGGCGTGGTGGCGACTCGCCGCCGACTCGGCCACACGGTACTCGCCGACCGGTCTCGGTTCGGCGGGAACCCGCGAGTCGGGTGGTTCGGGGAGCGGGATTTCAATCGGTACGCCGCAGTCGGGGCATGCCAACCGCTTGCCCGCGTGTTTGCGTCGCGCTGACAGCCGCGCGTGGCACGTAGGGCACACAACGGTGACGAAGTCGTCCGGGAGTCGTGGGGCAGCCATAGCGCGATCCGGAACGGGTCATGGTCGGGCGGCGTGCTCGTGAGCGTAGTGCAGGCGGCCCGCCTGCAATGTCGTCAAAGGAAGCCGCAGGCGAGCCGCCTGCACTACGACTTCCTTGGGAGCGTAGTGCAGGCGGCCCGCCTGCAATGTCGTCAAAGGAACCGCAGGCGAGCCGCCTGCACTACGACTTCCTTGGGAGCGTAGTGCAGGCGGCCCGCCTGCAATGTCGTCAAAGGAA
>Ga0185317_100074_pt1 | contig 40337 bp, 26 predicted proteins | sample DevilsHole_FD_128020 | JGI IMG/M metagenome (GOLD analysis project Ga0185317, IMG submission 128020) | Groundwater microbial communities from Devils Hole, Nevada to study Microbial Dark Matter (Phase II) - Devils Hole (SPADES assembly)... | ecosystem: Environmental > Aquatic > Deep subsurface >...
CCCGTTTCCCCCCTCTCCCCCCGCTCCCTGCAGCAGGGGAAGGAGAGCCAAAGGTAAAGAACTGCCGCAGCTATGTGCCACAATGAACGCAGGTGTCAAGGAGGCGTCATCGGTGGTTTGGGCGGCTGGGCAAAAATTATACGGCGATCGCTATATCATCGAACGGGAACTGGGCAAGGGTGGTTTTGGTATCACCTACCTGGCGAAGAATAAAAAGGGCAAGCTCGTCGTCATCAAAACCCTGAAAGACGAGGTACTGGCAGACCCCAATCAAAGTCAGTTCGGTGACAAATACCAGCATAACTTTCGGGATGAGGCGTTGCGGCTAGCCCTGTGCAGGCACCCGCACATCGTGCAGATTGAAAACGCCTTCTATGAGGGTTATTTACCCTGCATTGTCATGGAATATGTAGAGGGGGAAGACCTCTGGAATCTCGTGAAACGGCGAGGGATGCTGTCAGAAGCGCTGGCGCTGCTGTACATCCGGCAGATTGGATCGGCGCTAGCAGCCATGCACGAGAAAGGCTTGCTGCACCGGGATGTGAAGCCGCGCAACATTATCGTGCGTGCCGGCAAGCAAGAAGCGGTTCTGATTGATTTTGGCGTGGCGCGGGAGTTTATCCCTGACGTGACTGTAACTCACACTTTAGCCGGTTCAAACGGGTTTGCGCCTATCGAGCAGTATGCCGAGAAAGCCAGACGCGGAGAGTGCAGCGATATTTACGCGCTGGCGGGAACCCTGTACTATCTGCTCACCGCAGAAGTTCCGGTACCGGCACCGGCTCGCGCTGCTAGAATTGCCCTTAACCCACCGCAGCAGTTCAATCCCCAAATCAGCGACAGGGTGAGTCAAGCGATTCTCAAGGGAATGGCGTTTGAGTCGGCAGATCGCCCGCAGTCGGTGCAGGAGTGGTTGCAATTATTGCAGCCAGAAAGAATTGAACTCACTGACCGGCTTTACGCACCCCCGTCAGATGGGGCGCTGTTTTTCAAGACTGCTCACGCCGCACTCTCTGGGAAGCTGCGGCGAATTATTTGGGTGAATAACCCCGCGACAAGCAATCCTTGGATTGTCGAGCAACTGCAAAAAATGGGTGTGGAAATCGTTGCAGCACTTTCCACCGCTGAGGCGATGCAGATCGTTACCTCAGACAGTTTATCCTTCGACGCAGTTATTTCCAATATGGGGCGCACGGAAGAGGGCGAGTACCGAGCTAAGGCTGGCATTTCCCTGATCGGAGCCATGCGCGAAGCCGGAATCAATCTGCCAATTTTCGTGTACACTTCAGCAAGGGTAACCGCTATAAATGAGGTGCTAGCCGCCGGCGGGAATGGGGTGACGGATTCGGCTGTAGAACTGTTTGAATTGCTCAGAGAGTACATCAGCCCAATACCGCAAGCTTGTAACCCCAGCACTGCCCCCACTTTTGACAGGCACACCCCTGACGATCTCAGTTCCACCGTAGGCGCGGATTACAGCAAACTGCGGGATCTCCTCGCCGCCGGCAACTGGCGAGACGCCGATCGGGAAACAGCGGCGGTGATGCTTAAGATAGCCGGTCGAGAAAACAGCGGCTCTTTGAAAGTAGAGCACATAGAAAGGTTTCCCTGTCAAGACCTTTACACCATAGACCAGCTGTGGGTAAAATACAGTAACGGGCACTTTGGATTCAGCGTCCAGCAGCGCATCTGGGAGAGTCTCGGCGGCACAAAGAACGGCAATATAGAAACTTGGTGCCGTTTTGGCGCTCGCGTGGGATGGCGTCGCAACCGCACTTGGCTGCTGTGGGCGGATCTCGACAAAACTTCTAATGCGCCGGTGGGGCAATTTCCCGCGCTTTTGGGCGCAGGGCGTCTGGGGGTGTGCGGTTTGGGTTTGCTGGTTTGGTTTTGCTCCCTGGTTTCCAGGGTAGGAATCTGTGAGAAACAGTTGCTCGCTCCTGACGATCTCAGCTCAGCGGTGGGGATAGATTATAGCAGACTGCGCGACTTGCTCGCAGCTGATAAATGGCAAGAGGCTGATGGGGAAACTGAGGCTGTTATGCTCCAGATATTGCGCCGCGAATCAAAAGAAGGGCTGAGCAAACAAGAAATGGAAAAGTTTCCCTGTACTGACATACGCACGATGGATTCTCTCTGGGTAAAGTATAGCAATGGGCGGTTTGGCTTCAGCGTCCAGAAACAAATCTGGCACAGTGTTGGGGGGAAAGGGGATTATGCCACTTACTGCCGGTTTGTCGAGCGGGTGGGTTGGCGCGTAAGTGGGGATTGGCTGTCTTGTTTTGACCTCAACTTTACTTTAGATGCTCCCCCTGGACACCTGCCGGTGGCATTGGGGCGGGCGGTGGTGGGTTTTGGGCTGGCTTTTTTGTCTCGCATTGAAACTTGTGGGCTGTAATGTTGAGGGGTGCCGGTGGGTTTTAAGGATTAGACTTCAGAACCCTGGTTTGTTAAATAGGTAGTCCTGCATAGGTAAGGGCGATTTCTTGTATTTACGGTAAAATAGTTTTGCTTCGTAACGGCAGCTACAGCTGCCGTTGCAAAAGCTTGAAACTTTGCTGATAAAGCATGCATAGCGCTAATAGCCGGAAAACTTGGCTTTGCTTTTAAAAATATAGTTAACCGGGAAACAAAGGGTGCCGTCATTACTGTTGCAGGACTACCGTTAAATAAATCTGCTTTTTTGGAGCTTTATCTTAGAGAGCGGTTATAATTGAGTTGGGGAAAATTTTTTAGAAACCGCGCCCGACGCTCCTGTGCGCCAAGGAAAGAGAGCGGAGAGAATTTCGGAGAGAATTTCATAAATTATTTAGAACTGATATATATGCTAACTATAGCACTCCCCGGCACAAGTAGGGGGGTTCCGCCAAGGGCGGAACCCACCAACAGAACCTCTTTATAAAAGTGGGGCCATCGCTGCGAGACTTCCCTGCTTGGGGAGTATCCCGTTTTTGCCCTATCACTAAAAAAGCTTTCCCCAGGGAGCAAACACTCTCACCCAACAAGGAGGGAGAGGGTAAATTTTTCCCCCCCCCTCTCCCTTCGCACAAATGAGATTCTCCCTGCCAGACTTTCCTACTTCCCGCTGTAATAAAATGCGATCTCTTTCTCTTTCAGGGGGGCGAAATCGGCAGCGGCGAGCATCTGGTTGAGTTCTTCGAGGGGAATGTGCTTAGCGCCGATCCGCACAATTCGCGAACGCATGGTGTTGGACACGCCGCTGCGCTGCCGGCCTGCCTCTAGGGCCATCACTTTGCGGTAGAGTTCTAGTTTAGCCCCTGGGATGGGGGAACCGTCAAAATCAATTCCCTTGGCAATCGCTTCATCAACAGCATCAGCGCCGGTGGTTGTTTCAAGACCTGAGGTGGGTTCGGAAGACATAGGAATTTGAGAAAGGTGTACGGCAGCATTCTACCAAGGGTGCCGTCCCCTTTTTCCCCCGCCTAGCTATCTGGGCTTAACGACCAGAACAGAACAGATAGCGTCCGCCACGACTTGACTGCTGACAGAGCCTGACAAAATCCGCTTCATACCTGTTAATCCCCGGTTGCCGATCACAATTAGGTCAGCGCGGTGGATATTCGCCAAGCGGAGAATTTCTTCTGCCGGATCGCCGGAGACAATTTCTAATTCACTCGGGCAAGGCAAGTTAGCCCGGTAGGAATTCAGCTGTTTTTCTATCTGCCGGTAGACGATTTCCTCAGGAGGGTGGGGTTTGTCAGCGGCGAGCATTTCCAGATCGGCGCTTCGCGGGGGAATTACATGGGAGAGGATGATTTTGGTTGCCGGTTGGAGTTGCAGTTCGCGTATAGTCTCAATGACTTGCTCCGAGAAGTCTGAACCGTCAATGGCCACCAGAATTGTTTTCAGCACCGAATCGAATCTCCTGAAACTTAAAAGCACTGTCTCCTAAGCTTGGCTCCCAGACGCCCCCAGACGCCGTGTCGGAGCGGGGCGAAACTCGGATATCCAGGCCCGAAGAGATAGGAGAGTCCCTCCCAAAGTCAGTTTAGCGGCATTTCGGCCTTAAATTGGGAACAGCCGCTGGAAATCCCGCCTCACTGTCTGTCAATTTTACAGCTGAAGTGGGTGCGCAACTTTTTGCCGTCCCCATGCGGCTCACTTTTTATTATTTATCGCTCTGCCCATCTACTAGACCCCACCCCCCATCGGCGCTTTGGGTTCGCAGTCGCACCGAGTCGGCGTGGGAGGGAAGACCTTCCGCATTGGCCAGCAGCTGGACAGCGTTGGCCACTTTCTGGAGGGCTGTAGGGGAATATTGAATCAGGCTGGAGTGTTTCATAAACGTCTCCACGCCGAGGGCGGAGGCGTAGCGGGCGGCTCCAGAGGTGGGCAAGGTGTGGTTGGGGCCGGCTAGATAGTCTCCCACCGCTTCTGGGGTGGAGTGGCCTAGGAATATGGCACCGGCATGGCGGATCAACTCCAGCAGCGCCCAGGGATCGGCGACTTCTAGTTCTAGGTGTTCCGGTGCGAACAGGTTGGAGAGTTCTGCAGCCACTTGCAGGGATTCCACGACAACGATTAAGCCGTAGTGGGCGATCGATTTTTCCGTCAGGGTGCGGCGCGGGTGATCCATCAGCAGGCGCTCTACTTCTCCCGCCACTTTTCTGGCTAGATGGGGGTCCACTGTCAGCAGAATCGCCGCCGCCATTGGGTCGTGTTCGGCTTGCGCCAGCATATCCGCCGCCACATGGGTGGGATTGGCCCCGGCGTCTGCGATCATCAGCACTTCCGATGGCCCAGCCAGTGAGTCAATGCCCACTGTCCCGTAGACCAGTTTTTTGGCCAGGGTGACGTAAATGTTGCCCGGGCCGGTGATCACATCCACCTTGGGGATGGTTTCCGTGCCGTAGGCCAAAGCTGCGATGGCCTGAGCTCCCCCCACCCGATAAATTTCCTCCACCCCCGCTTCCTGCGCCGCTACTAGCACCGCAGGGCTAATCGTTTTCTCCTGTCCAGGGGGGGTGCAGATGACAATCCTGGGCACGCCGGCCACTTTGGCGGGGATGGCATTCATCAGCACGGTGCTGGGATAGGCGGCTCTGCCCCCTGGAATGTAGAGTCCGGCTCTGTCTACAGGCGTGTAGCGCTTGCCCAGCACGATCTCGTCGTCCCCAAATTTTACCCACGACTTGGGGACGCGCTGCCGGTGAAACGCTTCGATTTGTCGCGCCGCTAACCGAAGGGCGTCTAGTAATTCCTTGGGCACCTGTTGGTAGGCGGCATCTAATTCTGAGCCACTGACGCGCAGCCCGTCAGGCTTGAGGGAAATTCGGTCGAATTCCTCCGTGTAATGCAAAAGGGCTCGGTCGCCTTGGCGCTTCACCGCCTGTAGCACCTCCCGAACCGTTGCCTCTTTGTGAACGACAGAGTCGTCGCCTGTGCGCTCGCAGATACGCCGCAGTTCAGCCTCTGCCTCAGCCCGCTGAGTGATTATTCGCAGCATGGAGTAGGAATGCCAATCTAGGTCTACCCGTCCGAGAGCCGGGAGCGGCGTCAGGCCATATAGCGCGGTAGGCGGTTGGTCTATTGCTAGATTGCCTGTTGCTCGATTGCCTGCTGCCCTGGCTTGTGCCAGACTTACCCGATCTCCCTGTTTATATAAGCTTAACTCGGATTTTCGGTCTGGAGCGCGATCTAGTCGGCTGGAGATGCTATATTAGTTTTTCCAGGAGTTTGAATGTTTCTGCAGTAATAGAGCTGTTTCAGTACCAACCGTGGCCAATATTAAATCCGCCATCAAGCGCGTCCAAATCGCCGAACGCAATCGGTTGCGCAACAAAGCCTACACCTCAGCGGTCAAAACGCTGATCAAGAAGTATTTTGCCGCTGTGGAGCAGTACGCTGCTTCCCCCACCCCGGAACACATGCAGCAGGTGAGCCGGTCGATGGCAGATGCTTACAGCAAAATTGACAAAGCCGTCAAAAAAGGTGTCCTCCATGCCAATAATGGGGCTCGCAAAAAATCCCGCTTGGCCAAAGCCCTCAAGCCGCACACCGCTCCGGCTGCCTCCGCCCCTGAGGCGGCAGCCAGCGCCTGACCCCTAGTTGCTAATTGCCCGCCGCCGCAATTATCAATTATCAGTTGACAATTAGAAATAAGCGAGCCCTTGACTCATGCAGCTGATCGATACCCACGTCCACCTCAACTTTGACCGATTTGAGGCCGATCTGGAAGCCGTGCGGGATAGGTGGCGGGAGGCGGGTGTAGTCCGTCTCGTACATTCGTGTGTCGAGCCTGCTGAGTTGGCCAGCATTCAATCCATAGCCTCCCGCTTCCCGGAAATCTCTTTTGCCGTTGGCTTGCACCCCCTGGACGCCCACAAGTGGACAGACTCTTCCCAAGAGGAGATTTTGGCACTGGCCAGTTCTGACAATCGGGTGGTGGCCATTGGGGAGACAGGCTTGGATTTTTACAAGGCAGACAATAAGGAGCTGCAAAAAACAGCGTTTGAGGCTCAGCTTTTTGTGGCGCAGCAGCTGAAGCTGCCGGTGATTGTCCACTGCCGGGACGCGGCGGGGGAAATGGCCCAGCTGTTGCGGGATTTTTGGGAGCGTTTCGGTGCGGTAAAAGGGGTGATGCACTGCTGGGGGGGCACTCCAGAGGAAACCCAGTGGTTTCTAGATTTGGGCTTTTATATCAGCTTTAGCGGGACTGTGACGTTTAAAAACGCCACGGGGATTCAGGAATCGGCTCGCACGGTTCCTGTGGACAGGCTGTTAATAGAGACAGATTGTCCCTTCCTCGCCCCTGCGCCCAAACGGGGAAAGCGCAATGAACCGGCTTATGTCAGATATGTAGCCGAACAAGTTGCTAAACTAAGAAATGTCTCCCTGGAAACCCTAGCCGCCCAAACAACTCAGAATGCTTGCCAGCTGTTTGGCCTGCCGGTGGCTCAACCGTCAGAGTTCCCGGACGAGGCACTGAAAGCAGCGGTTGCCAGCGCTGCGCTGTGATGAATTGCCCTGGCAAACAACCCGCCGCTAAACTGAACGCTGACTTTTGTGCGGGGCGGTTGGCAAAATTACCCCTTCACCGGAGTCAGCGAGGGATTTCCCACTCTTGGGGGCGCGGGTTGGGGAAGGTGTGCCGGTGGGACAGCCTGACCCGCTGGCCATGCGCCCAACCGGCTCGTGAGCGTCAAAACCACTCGAGAGGCGGTGTCTTGCTGGCACAACCGCCGGATAAAATTATTGTTGTTAGGGGAGCGGTCTGGCTCGTTATGGCAAACGTAACCCCACTAAGGGGAGTGCAATCCCTGTATGCAAGCAGATTTCCAGAAAAATATTTATTTCGAGAAAAGGCACAGTCCCTGCCCTGCCTTTACTCCCCCGCTCACCGGCTTCTGTGGCGCTCGCGGGTGGGCGCGAAGATAAATGAAGGCAGTTAAGGCGCATGCTAAGAAGCCCGCAAGAGCTGAAAAAGCCAACTGAAGTTCCTGAAAAACAACGAATTTGAAAGCTTGTGACGATCTAGCCACCAGCAACCAGCCGCCAGGCTGGCAGAATGTGGCTGGCGTCCTTTTTGGGCTGTTGACAGAGCAGCGTATGTCAGGTAAAATATGGAGTTCGCGCTCGCACGCTAACCCGTTTCCTGGAGAGGCATGACTAATCAGACTTACACGACACCGTCCTTTACCTTACCAGACCTCGTGGAGATCCAGCGGGCTAGCTTTCGCTGGTTTTTGGAAGAGGGACTGATAGAAGAGCTCAACAGCTTTTCGCCGATTACCGACTACACCGGCAAGCTGGAGCTGCACTTTCTGGGCAAAGACTACAAGCTCAAGCGCCCCAAATACAGCGTCGATGAAGCAAAGCGGCGGGACAGCACCTACGCCGTGCAGATGTATGTGCCGACTCGCCTGATCAATAAAGAAGACGGGACAATTAAAGAGCAAGAAGTGTTCATCGGCGACTTGCCCCTGATGACAGACCGGGGCACGTTTATTATCAACGGTGCCGAGCGAGTGATCGTCAACCAAATCGTGCGCTCTCCGGGAGTGTACTACAAGTCGGAAACAGACAAAAATGGACGCCGCACCTACAACGCCAGCCTCATCCCTAACCGGGGCGCGTGGCTGAAGTTTGAAACTGACAAAAATGATTTGGTGTGGGTGCGGATTGACAAAACCCGCAAGCTGTCCGCCCAAGTGCTGCTAAAAGCTCTGGGACTTTCGGACAGCGAAATACTGGACGCCCTGCGCCACCCGGAATACTTCCAGAAAACGATTGAAAAAGAAGGCCAGTTCAGCGAAGAAGAAGCCCTGATGGAGCTTTACCGCAAGCTGCGCCCCGGAGAGCCACCGACAGTATCGGGGGGACAGCAGCTGCTTGACTCCCGCTTCTTCGACCCCAAACGCTACGACCTCGGTCGGGTGGGCCGGTACAAGCTGAACAAAAAGCTGCGGCTCAATGTCCCAGATACGTTGCGGGTGCTCACCCCCCAAGATATTTTGGCGGCAGTGGATTATCTGATTAACCTGGAGTTCGATATCGGCAACACCGACGATATCGACCACCTGGGCAACCGGCGCGTGCGCTCGGTTGGGGAGCTGCTGCAAAACCAAGTGCGCGTCGGGCTGAACCGGCTGGAGCGGATTATCCGGGAGCGGATGACGGTTTCGGATTCGGAAACTCTGACACCGGCGTCGCTGGTTAATCCGAAACCTCTGGTGGCGGCGATTAAAGAGTTTTTTGGCTCGTCGCAGCTGTCCCAGTTTATGGACCAGACTAACCCTCTGGCAGAACTGACCCACAAGCGCCGGCTCTCCGCTCTCGGACCGGGCGGGCTGACGCGGGAGCGGGCCGGCTTTGCCGTGCGGGACATCCACCCCTCCCACTACGGGCGGGTGTGTCCGATTGAAACGCCTGAAGGGCCCAATGCGGGGTTGATCGGCTCCCTGGCAACTCACGCCCGGGTGAACGCCTATGGGTTTATTGAGACGCCTTTCTATCCGGTGGAAAACGGGCGGGTGCTGCGGGAGCGAGCGCCGGTGTTTATGACGGCAGATGAGGAAGATGACCTGCGGGTGGCTCCGGGGGATATCTCGATGGATGAAAATGGGAAGATTCTGGGGGATACTGTGCCGGTGCGCTACCGCCAGGACTTCACCACGACGACGCCGGTCATGGTGGACTATGTGGCGATTTCGCCGGTGCAAATTATCTCGGTGGCTACTTCTCTGATTCCGTTTTTGGAGCATGATGACGCCAACCGGGCCCTGATGGGGTCAAACATGCAGCGCCAAGCTGTGCCCCTGCTGAAGCCAGAACGCCCCCTGGTGGGGACTGGCCTGGAAGCGCAAGCGGCGCGGGACTCCGGGATGGTGATCGTGTCGCGCACTGACGGGGAAGTGGTCTATGTGGATGCGGAGCGCATTCGCGTCCGTCCTGCGGTTCCGCCCAGCGGTGGGCCAGATGGCAGCCCGCAGACTGGGGAGCCTGGAGGGCCGGCTGCGCCCCACGATATTGAGTACGAGCTGCAGAAGTACCAGCGCTCGAACCAGGACACCTGTTTGAACCAGCGCCCTCTGGTGTCGGAAGGGGATGATGTGGTTGCCGGTCAGGTGCTGGCAGATGGCTCCGCTACCGAAGGGGGAGAAATCGCTCTCGGTCAGAATATCCTGGTGGCCTACATGCCCTGGGAGGGCTACAACTATGAGGACGCCATCCTGATCAATGAGCGTCTGGTCTATGATGACATTTACACGTCGATTCACATTGAAAAGTACGAGATTGAGGCGCGGCAAACCAAGCTCGGCCCTGAGGAAATTACCCGGGAAATTCCTAATGTGGGTGAGGACGCTCTGCGCCAGCTGGATGAAGGCGGGATCATCCGGATTGGGGCTTGGGTGGAGTCGGGCGATATCTTGGTGGGCAAGGTGACTCCTAAGGGGGAATCTGATCAGCCGCCGGAAGAGAAGCTGCTGCGGGCCATTTTCGGGGAGAAGGCGCGGGACGTGCGCGACAACTCCTTGCGAGTGCCGAACGGCGAGAAGGGCCGCGTCGTGGACGTGCGCGTGTTCACCCGGGAGCAGGGCGATGAGCTGCCGCCTGGCGCGAATATGGTGGTGCGCGTCTATGTGGCCCAGAAGCGGAAGATTCAGGTGGGCGACAAGATGGCGGGCCGGCACGGGAATAAGGGGATTATTTCCCGGATTCTGCCTCAGGAGGATATGCCTTTCCTTCCGGACGGGACGCCGGTGGATATCGTGCTTAACCCGCTGGGGGTGCCGTCGCGGATGAATGTCGGCCAGATTTTTGAGTGCCTTCTGGGTTGGGCGGCGAAGAATATGGACGTCCGGTTCAAGATCACGCCTTTTGATGAAATGCACGGGGCCGAGAAGTCTCGGGAGACGGTGCATTTCAAGCTGCACCAAGCGGCGGAGAAAAGTGGGAAGCCCTGGCTGTTTGACCCGGAAAATGCCGGGAAAACCCTGGTTTATGACGGGCGGACGGGGGAAGCTTTTGACCGGCCCGTTACGGTGGGGAAAGCCTACATGTTGAAGCTGGTTCACTTGGTGGACGACAAGATCCACGCTCGCTCGACCGGCCCGTACTCTCTGGTGACGCAGCAGCCTTTGGGCGGCAAGGCGCAACAGGGTGGCCAGCGGTTCGGGGAGATGGAAGTCTGGGCCCTGGAGGCGTTTGGCGCGGCGTACACGCTGCAAGAACTGCTGACGGTCAAGTCGGACGATATGCAGGGGCGCAATGAGGCCCTGAATGCGATTGTGAAAGGCAAGACGATTCCCCGTCCGGGAACGCCGGAGTCTTTCAAGGTGCTGATGCGCGAGTTGCAGTCCCTGTGCTTGGATATTGCGGTTCACAAGGTGGAAACTAAGGAGGACGGCACGAGTCGCGATGTGGAGGTCGATTTGATGGCTGACGTGTCCACTCGCCGGGCTCCTTCGCGGCCAACTTATGAGTCGCTGTCTCAGGGATTTGACGATGGCGACGAATAGTTGCGCTTCGGGCTGATAATGTGGGGACGCGACATGTGGCTTCTGCGACATGTCGCGTCTCTAGACAGCGGCTGCAAAAAAATGGGATAATGAAGTAATCTCCACGGTGCGGAAACACCGCGAGATCCACACCAACGTCTACTATTTACAGGACTACGTTGAGATGTCTCTTCATTTTGTCACAGTCGCCCCTGGACTGACAGGCGTTTTAAATGATGCCGGTTGTATCATCTGGCAAGGGCCAAAACTGGATAGCGGCTATGGCTACACAAAGCTAAAGGGCAAAAGGGTTACTGTTCACCGGCTGGCTCTGGAAGCTAAATTAGGCCGTCCCATTAAACCAGGATATTTCGCGTGCCATACCTGTGATGTGCCCGACTGCATTAACCCAGAACACCTGTGGGAAGGGACTCCTGCAGAAAATAGTCAGGATGCCGCTCGGAAAGGACGGATGTCAAGGAAAAAGGTCGAGCCAAAGCCGGTGTCTGAAAGTGTAAAAGCAACAGATCCTGCTAACTTAGTCGTTGTCCCTCCAGGATTAAAAGGGGTATTAACTGAATCTGGCTGTATCTTGTGGCAAGGTGGCAAAGGACCTAATGGCTATGGCAGCGGAAGCATTAACGGGAAACGAGTATTAGTTCATCGAGCCTCTCTCGAGGCTAAATTAGGCCGTCCCATCAAACCCGGTTATTGTGCTTGCCACGCTTGCGATGTCCGGCTCTGCATTAATCCAGAGCATCTCTGGGAAGGCACTCAGAAAGAAAATCTCAAAGATGCGGCTCAAAAGAAACGGATGAAAGTCTTTGAGCCGGGGCACCTTCCGGGAAATCACAAGCTGACCGCAGAGGAAGTAGAAGAAATTCGGATAAAGCTGCAAAACGGGCACAAACGCCTGCATTTGGCCAAGGAATATGGTGTGTCTCGTGCGGCCATTCACCGGATTGAGTATTATATTGGTTGGAAAGGAGGTGGTGTTCCTGAAAATGTAGTAAAATCTAATCACTGCACCAAAAAGAAGCTGACAGACAAACAAGTTGAGGAAATTAAGATGAGGCTGGCAGCTGAAGAAACAAGGACTCATTTAGCAGAGGAGTATGGAGTTTCCCGGCGGTCGATTTACAACATCGAGCATGGCTTAGTTAAGTAGGTAATTAGCCTTGCCCCCTGGGGGCAAGGCGTTCAAGAGAGGTCAAAAAGTGGCAAAAATAGAGCAGCGCTTTGATTACGTCAAAATAGGTCTGGCTTCTCCAGATCGGATTCGTCAGTGGGGGGAACGCACACTGCCTAATGGTCAAGTAACCGGCGAGGTGACAAAGCCAGAGACAATAAATTACCGGACTTTAAAACCCGAAATGGATGGCTTATTTTGTGAGCGAATTTTCGGGCCTGCAAAAGATTGGGAATGTCATTGCGCTAAATAGCGTATATATGCGATAATACGAAGCGATTCGTTCAACCTAAATGAGTTGTAAAAACTCAGGGACGGTTGGCTAGGTTTCTACAGAACCTTGATAACTTGACAGACATGAGGGTGCGATTGATTTTAGTGTTTGGGCTGAGATTTAATTAAATAATCGGCGGATTTTAGATTGAATCCAAAATCCGGGCAGCCAAAATCCAAAATCGGTTCAGTCCCTCTCCGCAGGTGCAGCGGTAAAAGCAGCACCCCCAAGGCAGCGACTAGCCATCAATCCTTGAAGCGGGGTGAAAAGGCGGTAACTGGAAGCCTAAATCTGGAAGGCCGCCCTTGCAGGAACCCATGAGCAGCGCAAGCAAAGATGCATGTGAACCATCGTAACAATGACCCGGCCAAATCAGGCTGACAGGCCGGAGCCAAAAGGCACAGGATAATGGGGTTGGCGGCTGTTTGCCCGACCAATACGCACTCCCAATAAACCCGGTGGATAGCATCGCTCTAAAGGTTCAAACCAATGGCTGTCAGGAACGAAGTAACCCTCTCTAGATCTGCCAATTTTAGATGGGGATTTGGGATTTTAGAGGGTTGGGCTGTCTGTGAGGGTCAAAGACCTCTGATTCTCTGCAGCGGATTCCAATCTAAAATCTGAAATCTGGACTCTGAAACCGGCAGCAGGTGCTAACCGGATGCGAGAGACGGGTGGGATTCCCCAAGAAGCCAATGCCTCGGGTAATGCCGAGGATATGCAGACGTGGGGAGAGCTGTCTGCCAGTGGCGCTGAAGTGGGAACCTTTTTCTACTTTGGGGCAGACACTCAGGAGCCGTGTGCGATGAAAGTCGCACGCACGGTTCTGGAGTAGGGGCGACTACAGCGATGTACCGCTGACTACAACATAAACGTGTTCGCCATCGTGGTATTGTTTGCGAACGATGCGGAGTGGAGGTGACAGAATCGCGAGTGCGCCGGCATCGCATGGGATACATTAAACTTGCTGCGCCGGTGGCTCATGTGTGGTATCTCAAAGGCATTCCCAGCTATATGGCAATCCTCCTGGATATGCCGCTGCGGGATGTGGAGCAAATTGTCTATTTCAACGCTTATGTGGTTCTGGCCCCTGGGAACCACGAAAGCCTCCAGTACAAACAGCTGCTGACTGAAGATCAGTGGATGGAAATTGAGGATCAGATGTACAGCGAGGACCCTCAATTTGAAGGCATTGAGGTGGGGATTGGCGCGGAAGCGCTGCAGCGCCTGCTGCAAGATATCGACCTCGAAGGAGAAGCGGAATCTCTGCGGGAGGAAATTGCTAATGCCAAAGGGCAGAAGCGGGCCAAGCTGATTAAGCGCCTGCGGGTGATTGACAACTTCATCGCCACCGGCTCCCAACCGGACTGGATGGTGCTGTCGGTGATTCCGGTGATTCCGCCGGACTTGCGCCCGATGGTGCAGCTGGATGGCGGTCGCTTCGCTACCTCTGACCTCAACGACCTCTACCGGCGGGTGATTAACCGCAACAATCGCTTAGCGCGGTTGCAGGAAATCTTGGCCCCCGAGATTATCATCCGCAACGAAAAGCGGATGCTGCAAGAAGCGGTGGACGCCCTGATTGATAACGGTCGCCGGGGACGGACAGTGGTTGGTGCCAACAACCGGCCACTCAAGTCGCTGTCCGATATTATTGAGGGCAAGCAAGGCCGGTTCCGCCAAAATCTCTTGGGCAAACGGGTGGATTACTCCGGGCGTTCCGTGATTGTGGTGGGGCCGAACTTGAAAATACACCAGTGCGGCTTGCCACGGGAAATGGCGATTGAGCTGTTCCAACCGTTTGTGATTAACCGACTGATTCGTCAGGGGCTGGTTAATAACATTAAGGCAGCTAAAAAGCTGATTCAGCGCAACGATACGACTGTGTGGGAGGTATTAGAAGAAGTGATTGAAGGGCACCCGGTTATGCTCAACCGGGCACCGACACTTCACCGATTGGGAATTCAAGCTTTTGAACCCATTTTGGTAGACGGTCGCGCTATTCAATTGCATCCGTTAGTATGTCCAGCTTTTAACGCTGATTTTGATGGCGACCAGATGGCCGTCCACGTTCCTCTGTCGTTAGAATCGCAAGCAGAAGCACGTTTGCTGATGCTAGCTTCTAACAATATTATGTCGCCGGCAACGGGGCGTCCAATTGTAACTCCCTCTCAAGATATGGTGCTCGGATGTTACTATTTAACCGCTGAAAGTACGCAAAAGCACAAAGGTTACGGGCGCTATTTCGCAAATTTTAATGATGCGATTCTCGCCTACGAACAAAAACAAATAGACCTGCACGCCTTTATCTGGGTGCGGTTTGACGGCATGGTGGAAACGGACGCTCCCGATAATGAACCACAAGAAGTGGAACAGTATTCGGACGGCACCGTGAGGAAACTCTATAAGTTCCGCCAAGTTCGGGAAGATGCTGCAGGAAATCGGATTTCTCAGTACATCCGGACTACAGTCGGTCGCATCATCTTCAATAAAACCATTGAAGAGGCGCTGAAATAAAAAATGGGGTGCTGCTAGCAGCACCCCACTAAAAAGGGGCCGGGGTTCGCCGGCCCTACCTTCTCTCAAAAATGAGAAGGCTAAGGCCCGCAACACTCACTCAAAGGATTGTCAAAAAAGAGGAAGCTGGCGATAATCAACTTTAGACTTTCCCAGAATGCCCAATATCTTCTTCCATCGTTCTTCCTGATAGAACACTTTCCGGCGATACCACTCTAGAGGGTCAGAGTCATTCTTAGAAGAATTGCAACTTCCGCAGGCGGGGACTATGTTCCCCAGACAGTGCGGGCCACCATAAGCAATCGGCAAGAAATGGTCTTGTGTCAGTTTGTCTGGACTGCAGCCATAATAGGCGCAAACATTGCCGAAATCCTGGCATCGCCCCTCAAACTCAGCATCGGTAAAAGGAACAAAGTGGATTTTATCCAATTCCGCCCGATGCTTGGCAGCGTACTTGTTGGCAGCCTGCCTCTTAACCTGTTTGCGGCGCTCCGTAACACTGTATTCCCGGTGGCGTTGCAATATCTTCTCTCTGTTCTTGCGATAATAAACCGGGTCATTTTTCTGATTGCGCTCCTGGCAGCATTGCACACACATGTCACTTTGGGTGTAGCGCCGGCTCTTGCCGTGACCGGCATCGTGTCCCTTAACGCACAGCGTGCCGAGGTAAAACTTAACACCGGCAGCCTTCGCTTGTCGTCGGGCTTCCCCGCCCTCGGTTCTGGAATAATAAGTCCGGGCTTGCTGGGCTTGCTGCACTTGGGATCGACTGCGCATCAAGGCACACTCGACACAAACTTGGTTCTTTTTGTAGCGCTGGCTCAGCCCCGTACCCTGGAAGTCGTGGCCCCGCTTGCAGAGAAGTCCCAAAAAATACTTAGTGTCATCTAAAAGTGCTATCATGGTCAAGCGTCCTTAAATTTAGATAAACATCGTAAAAGGCTCAGGAGGTGGAGAGTATATTAACCAATTTTAATTTTACAGGAGTCTGGGTAGGTAGTAGGGATTATAAAATAGGGTCAGCAAAGGAGCAGGAACACAGATGGCAGAGCAAAAGATGATTTTCCGCAACCGGATCATCGACAAGGGCCAGCTGAAAAAGCTAATAGCCTGGGCTTTCACAAAATACGGCACAGCCCGAACAGCTCAAATAGCAGACTACCTGAAGGATTTGGGCTTCCGGTACGCCACGAGAGCCGGTGTGTCGATCTCGGTAGACGACCTGAAGGTGCCGCCGAGCAAGCGGCAGCTGCTAGAAAAAGCAGAGGCGGAAATTCGCAACACGGAAAACCGCTACATCCGTGGAGAAATCACGGAAGTGGAGCGGTTCCAAAAAGTAATCGACACATGGAACAGCACCAGCGAAGACCTCAAAGATGAAGTGGTGCGCCACTTCAAAGAAACAGACGTATTAAACTCCGTCTACATGATGGCCTTCAGCGGCGCTCGCGGGAACATCTCCCAAGTGCGGCAGCTGGTGGGAATGCGTGGACTGATGGCTGACCCGCAAGGAGAAATCATCGACCTGCCGATCAAAACCAACTTCCGGGAAGGGCTGACAGTCACGGAATACATCATCTCCTCCTACGGCGCTCGCAAAGGATTGGTGGACACGGCCTTGCGGACAGCAGACTCAGGCTACCTGACGCGGCGGCTGGTGGACGTGTCCCAGGACGTAATCGTGCGGGAAACAGACTGCGGCACCCAGCGGGGCATACCTATGCGCAGTATGACCGACGGCGACCGCGTATTAATCCCCCTGAAAGATCGCTTGCTGGGCCGGGTGCTGGCACGGCCAGCTCGCCACCCGGTCACGGGCGAGCTGGTGGCGGATCGCAACCAAGCTATATCAGCAGAACTGGCCAATGAAATAGGCAGCGCCGGCATTTCAGAAGTCATGGTGCGCTCGCCGCTGACTTGCGAAGCCAGCCGGTCGGTTTGCCAATACTGCTATGGCTGGAGTTTGGCCCACGCCAAGCTGGTAGATATGGGCGAAGCAGTGGGCATCATCGCCGCCCAGTCCATTGGCGAGCCGGGAACCCAGCTGACCATGCGCACCTTCCACACCGGCGGCGTGTTCACGGGCGAGGTGGCGCGACAAGTGCGGGCAGAAATAGAAGGCACGGTGCATTTCGAGGCAGGACTGCGGACTCGCCCGTTCCGCACCCGTCACGGGGAAGACGCCTCGATCGCAGAAAGCAATGCCAACTTGCAGGTGGTGCCTCCAGGGGACGGCGGGAGCGCCCGCAAGATCGTGGCGATTACCCAAGGCTCCATCCTCTACGTTCAGGACGGCCAAAAAGTTCAAGCTGGCCAAATCTTAGCAGAAGTGCCGATTGCCGGACGGGCCACCCGCAAAAGTACGGAAAAAGCTACCAAAGACGTGGCCACCGACCAAGCGGGTGAGGTGCTGTTTGCCGACGTGGTGCCGGAAGAAAAGACAGACCGGCAGGGGAACACCACCCGCATCGCCCAGCGGGGGGGCTTAATTTGGATTCTGTCTGGGGAAGTGTACAACTTGCCCCCTGGTGCGGAGCCAACTGTCAAAAATGGCCTGCGCGTAGAACCGGGCAGCGTCCTGGCAGAAACCAAGCTGGTATCCGAACACGGAGGCGTGGTGCGGCTGCCCAAGGAGCCGGTGGCGGATGAGGAAGTGGCAAGTGTTGAGTCGGAACCGGCAGCAGGGGCACCGCTCTCGCAGGGAGCTTCTGAGCTGCCCCGAGAAGTGGAAATTATCACCGCCTCGGTGCAGCTGACCGAAGCTCGCGTCCGCGCTGAAAGTTTCCAAGGTCGCGACCACTATGTGATTGAAACTAGCAACGGCCAGCAATTTTCCTTGAAAGCCACTCCCGGCACGAAGGTGCAAAACAATCAAGTGGTGGCGGAATTGATGGACGGGCGCTATCGCACCCAGACCGGCGGGATCATTAAGTATGCCGGTGTGGAAGTGGCCAAGCGGGGCAAAGCCAAGCAGGGCTACGAGGTGATTAAAGGCGGCACCCTGCTGTGGATTCCCGAAGAGTGCCACGAGGTCAACAAGGACATCTCCTTGCTGCTCGTCGAAGACGGGCAGTATGTGGAAGCAGGCATGGAAGTGGTCAAGGACATCTTCTGCCAGAACAACGGCGTGGTGGAAGTGACCCAGAAAAATGAAATCCTGCGGGAAATGGTGATCAAGCCGGGCGACCTGTATATGGTGGATGACCCGGATGAGGTGATGGCTAAAGACGGCACCCTGGCTCAGCCGGGCAGCGAAGTCATCTCTGGCTTGGTGGTGCAGGATCTGCGCTACATCGAGTATGTGGAAACTCCCGAAGGGCCGGCTCTGCTGTTGCGTCCGGTGATCGAGTTTGCCGTTCCCGACTTTCCGCCGGTGCCCTCGCAAACTTCGCGCGGCGACACGGAAAACGCGGCGATCGAGTTGCGAGCGGTGCAGCGGTTGCCCTATAAGGACGGAGAGCGGGTGAAGTCGGTTGAGGGCCTGGAGCTGGTGCGGACTCAGCTGGTGCTGGAAATTGGTAAGGACGCGCCGCAACTGGCAGCGGATATCGAACTGGTGCCGGACCTGAATGACCCGGAAGTGATGCGCCTGCAGCTGGTGATTTTGGAATCTTTGGTGATTCGCCGGGATACGGCAGCGGACGCCCTGCAAGGCAGCACCCACACCCGGCTTATGGTGCGCGACGGTCAGGTGATTCAGCCTGGGGCGGTGGTGGCCCGAACGGAAATTCAGTGCAAGGATGCCGGTGAGGTGCGCGGCATTCGCTCCGGAGGGGAGGCGATTCGCCGGATTCTTCTGGTGCGCGATGCCGACCGGGTGAGTGTGAGCACCGGCACCTACAAGCCGGCACTCAAAAAGGGCGACCTGCTGGTGGGCGGTAAGGATGAAGTGGCACCGGGGGTGCCTGTGCCAGAATCCGGCCAGGTGGTGTCGATCACGGCTCAGAAGCCACCGGCTCCTTGGGAAGCTCTGCCGGGAAGCACCGGCCCGGAAGCCAGCGAGCAGGCGGCATCAGGGGAAGACATCTACACCGTAACCCTGCGCATCGCTCGCCCCTACCGGGTGTCTTCCGGTGCCGTGCTGCACGTTGAGGAGGGCAGTCTGGTGCAGCGGGGCGACAATCTGGTGCTGCTGGTGTTCGAGCGCACTAAGACGGGGGACATTATTCAGGGTCTGCCCCGGATTGAGGAACTGCTGGAAGCTCGCAAGCCGAAGGAGGCGTGCATTCTGGCTCGTATGGCAGGGACGGCTCAGGTGGAGTACGCCGAAGACGAAAGCGTGGAAATTAAGGTGATTTCCCACGACGGGACGATTGAAGAGTATCCGCTAGGCCCGGGCCAGAACTTGATCGTGTCTGACACTCAAGAAGTAAAGGCTGCAGAAGCGCTCACCGACGGGCCGGCTAACCCTCACGAGATTTTGGAGATTTTCTTCAATTTCTATATGGAAACGATGGGGGTTTACGAGGCGTCTATCGAAAGCTTCCAGAAGGTGCAGACTTTCTTGGTCAATGAGGTGCAGTCCGTTTACCAGTCTCAGGGCATTGATATTTCTGACAAGCACATTGAGGTGATCGTCCGCCAGATGACTTCTAAGGTGCGGGTCGATGACGGCGGGGACACCACTATGCTGCCGGGCGAGCTTGTGGAGTTGCGCCAGATATCTCAGGTGAATGAGGCTATGTCTATTACTGGGGGCGCTCCCGCCCAGTACACGCCGGTGCTCCTCGGCATTACTAAGGCTAGCTTGAATACCGATAGCTTTATCTCGGCGGCTAGCTTCCAGGAAACGACTCGCGTCCTGACTGAGGCCGCTATTGAGGGCAAGTCTGACTGGCTTCGCGGTCTTAAGGAAAACGTTATAATCGGCAGACTTGTGCCTGCTGGTACGGGTTATAACGCCTATGAAGACGCTAGTACGGAGGGTGATTTGGGCTATGAGGGGGCCGGCGTCCTCGATGAAGACGAAGAACTCAAAGAGGTGGTTTACGACGACAGCAACCAGCGCTCTATGAAGGGTAATGGCCTCTTCGACCGCGACAGCGAAGAAAGCCCCCCTCGGAAGAAGCGACCCAGCAAGACTTTCGACTTGTCCCACACCGATGCCTTCTCTCCCTCCCTGGAAGAGGAGGACATCAGCGAGGATGACATTGACGAGGAGGAGGACGAACCTGAAGACGACGATGACTACTAGGTAAGCTGAGGGGCGGTTTGATAGCCGCCCCCCACAGCAATGGACAGCTCGGACATTGGGACAGGCATTCTGGCCTTTCCTGCGAGCTATATCCGCAGGTGTAAGTGCGGCATGCCGCACCCGCCGGTATCGGGCCGGCCCTCAATGTCTAATGTCCCAACCAATGTGGCAAGTCCTATATTATTGGCAGGCTGGCTAAGAAACTTCAGAAACCCGGTTTCTTAAAGAAACCGGGTTTCTATTTTTTGGGTGTGCTAGAATCTAGTGAGTTTAGAAAGTGTAAGTAACACTAACTAAACTGTCATCCAACGTAACATGTTAAAGGAACACGTCGAATATGTCTGATTTTATCTTGGTTCGGCCCGGATTGCCGGTTCAGCAGCAGGAATCGGGCTGTATCATTTTCCAAGGGAAATACGATAAGGATGGTTACGGTCGATTTTGGTATAAAGGGAAAACGCTTAGATATTGAGGGCAGGCGTTGCGCCATGCCTACAGATACCTGGTATGACAGACATCTTGCCTGTCCCAGGAGTATTGGGCAACCGCAAGGGGCTAAAGTCTGAGGGGGAGAGGCTAGAATTTATTGGGGTAGTGTTGGATGAGCAATATAAAATATAAAATATAAAATATAAAATATAAAATATAAAATCGATATGAGAAGATACCTGCAAATCCTTAGGCTGTTTTGGAGTGCGGCAATTGCTGCGGAGCTGGAGTACCGAATCAATTTCGCGCTCTCTACTTTCAGCAGCTTGGGGAACCTCTGTGGGAGCGTGTTCGGTCTGTTCCTATTTTACCGCACCGGCTACACCTTTGCGGGGTGGAAGTGGGAAGAAGCTCTTGTGGTGCTGGGCGTCTTCACGGTGCTTCAAGGGTTTTCCACCACGTTCCTCTCCCCCAACTTGAGCCGCATTGTGGAGCAGGTGCAGGAGGGCACCTTGGATTTCGTGCTGTTAAAGCCGGTGAGCAGCCAGTTCTGGCTTTCCACCCGCACCGTTTCCCCTTGGGGGCTGCCAGATTTGGTGTTTGGATGTATAGTTTTGGGATATGCCGGCAGCAAACTGGGTCTGGGAATAGCCAATTACCTCCAGGGTGCGGTCCCGCTTCTATTTGGCATGGCAATCCTCTACAGCCTGTGGTTTATGCTGGGAGCGACTAGCATTTGGTTCGTGAAAATTTACAATGTGACTGAGGTGCTGCGAGGGTTGCTGGAAGCCGGTCGCTACCCGATGGTGGCTTATCCAGAGGCTTACCGGTTTTTCTTTACTTTCGTGGTGCCGGTGGCGTTCCTGACTACGGTGCCGGCGGAGGCGCTTCTCGGTCGCGGAACGTCTGTGCCGACTGCCGGTGCTGGGGTGCTGGCGGTGGCGCTGCTGTTCGCTTCCGCCGGCTTCTGGCGGTTTGCGCTGCGCTTCTACACGAGCGCTTCTAGCTAGGGGAGTGAAAAGTGATTCGCCGGGATTAGGGGATTTGGGGATTGTGGGATGGCGATCATTTTTTTTACGGCAAAACCTCTAATTATAGAAGAGGCACTAATAAATAGTCTAGCCAAAATTTTTTTTTCAAGGGGGTTGACAAGATTATCGAGAACTGCTAAGGTACAAACTAGATCGCAGGAGGGCGAGCGCCATGCCTGCCGCAGTCAGAATAATTTTTTCCCAGTCAAAGAATTGGCTGTATTTTCAGTAGGGGTTTTGGGAGGTTAATTGTGCGTTATTTTGAAGATTATTGTGAGTGTCATTTGGAATTAGGAAGTGCTCCTTTCCAATGGGTATGGAGGAGCAATGAAAAGATTCGGATTAGATTTGGAGTGTCTGTATTTAAGGAACCTGACTGCGGTCAAATTATATTAGAGACATGCGACGCTCAAGGATACGCTACTATAGAGCGGATTACTGCCAAGACTGAATTTATCGCGAAAAACAACTTCAAAATGTTTTCGGTAACTTTACCTCCGGGGGCTAACGGGAGTCGGTATCGCTACAGGTTAGGGTATCGTGATAGCCAGGGGGTATCGCATACAAGTGAGCAGATTCGTGATATAATGATCTGTGATGAAGCACCTCGGTCTGTTGGGGAGATTGAGTACGCGCTGTTGGATGTGGTGGATAATCACCCCTTGTATGGACCGGCACCCCAAGTTCAGATTACCCCTGGGCCCCAAGATTGGGATAAACGACTGTTTTATATGTTAATGATTGATAGATTTGCTGTAAGCCAGGAAGAAAATCGCACAAAACTCGGGATAGTGCCCTATGATTTATCAGTTCCCCATACCAGTCATGGGGGTACCCTGCTTGGGGTCTGTGAGAAACTCGAATATTTAAAATCTCTGGGAGTGGGTGCACTGATAATTAGTCCGGTTTATGTAAATGAGGCTAGTGGCTATCACGGATATCATCCGGTTAACTTGCTGATGGTAGATCCGCGTTTAGGAACGTTGGAGAGTTTGCAGACATTAGTGACTAAAGCCCATGAACTCGATATTGCAGTGATTTTAGATGTGGTGGTGAATCATTTAGCTGACAGCATTGACTGGGAAAAGTATGGGGGACCACCGGGAGGGGAATTCAAGTATGTGCGTGGTGATGCGACTGCGGTAATGCCATATCCGCTGGAAGCTCGCAACACGGCGCTGTTTCACGGACCGGAACACACAGACATGATCAACCAGCGGCTGTTTGAGTTTCTGGAAGATTGGCGCACGGAAACGACCTATGTGCGAGAACTATTAATACAGCACCTGAAGTATTGGCTAGCAGTAACTAATGTGGATGGGTTCCGGTATGATGCTGTCCGTCACGTTGGTTTGGATTTTTGGCAGCCTTGTGTTGAGGAGATATCCAGATATGCGAAGTATTTGGGGAAAAAGCTGTTTTTGCAAATCGCAGAACACGCCGGGAGCTGTCACACTGAGTTGACGGCTTATAACGGGGCGAATTTTTCCAGTATGTTAGACTACCCAAATTACTATCAGCTGAAGCATTCATTAGGGCGCGGACAGAATCTCAGTCCGTTTTCTGATTACTTTTGTGGTTTTATGGAGCCAGGCGAACCTTATGCAGCGGGCTGGCAGAATAATTTGATGTTTCTGGACAATCAAGACACGACACGAATTTTTCATGAATTTCTAAGCCGTCACGGGACACGAGACACGGCGAGAGCTTGTTTGCATTTTGCCCTGGCCTGTTTAATTTTAGGGCCACAGATACCTGCCATTTATATGGGAACAGAGCAGGAGTTTTCAGGGGCGAAGGGGATGCACTACGACCAAGATAGAAGGGAGTGGATTGGGCATGATTTCCATGTGCGGGAGGATATGTTTGACAATCCTGCTTGTGTGTGGAAGTTTGGCCCGATAAATCGCAAGACTTTTCCCCCATACAGCCAAGATCACAAAACCTTTAAGCTGATTCAACAGCTGGCGATAATTCGCAGGCAGAGTCCAGTTTTTACGGAGGGAGAACGCACTGTTTTGGTCTCTCAGGATAATGGGCTGCGGTGCGTCATACTGCACAGCCAGCAGGAATCGCCTCCCCTGGTGGCGATCTTGAATGTAGGGATGAGTCAGATCACGGAAATAGGACTAGCTGTTCCCAAAGATTATGGTAAGATTTTAGGAGTTGATATCCTAGTTACCGCAGCAGACGGACGTCTGAAATGGGAGCACGATAGGATGCAAGTTCAATGCCCCCCTTTTGCTTTTGTGCTGGCTCAACTTGTTACAAAAACTTCGGCTAAAAGGCAGGAACAGTTTTCGGCGGAGGATGCAGTTTTACCTTTTCCAGTCGTGGGGAGTAACTATATTTTGACGAACAGGGAGCCAAGTTAAATGGTGCTGGCTCCTGACTGTGACTTTTGACGATTTTTGCTCAAATGACAGAAAAATTATTGGGAAATCAATTTCTTTGAAATGAACAGCACACAACCTCCTGTACCGGAAAATATGGGCTCTGGCGACCGGGGAAAATCTCTGCTAGAGTTTCTCTGGGACTTGCGCAATTTCACCATCTTTTGGCTGGGTCAATCGCTCTCGGAGATTGGCACTGCTCTCACGGGGTTTGGATTGGGGATTTGGGTGTATCAAAATACTCACGCAGTGACTCAGTTGAGTTTAGTGTTCTTGGCGACAACACTCCCTGGTGTGCTGTTAACTCCTTTTGTGGGTGCTTTGGTAGATCGCTGGAATCGACGCTGGATAATATTTTTCAGTGATTGTGGCGCAGCCCTGATTACTTTCGTGCTGCTCTTGCTGTTGATGGGAAATCATCTACAAGTTTGGCACACCTATATTTCAGCATTTTTAACCTCTTTATGCGGAGCGTTTCAAATGCTGACAAAGGGAGCCTCGATCCCTATGCTGGTGGACAAGCAAGAGCTGGGGCGGGTGAATGGGCTACTTCAATTTAGTACAGCAGTTAGCCGCATCTCAGCGCCGGCTATAGCAGGCTTTCTTATCGCTAAAGTTGATATTGAAGGGTTGCTGTGTATTGATTTGAGCAGCTATGCCATCGGGCTATTAACGCTTCTATTTGTGTCGATTCCGCAACCGGAGTCTGAACCAAATTTATCTGAACCGGCACATAAACCCTCTCTTGTCCGTGAAATTATTGATGGCTGGCATGTGATTCAATCAAAGTCGGTGTTCATCATTTTGATCTTATTTATGAGTTTGCATTTCTTTATTGATGGCATGACCAATGTTTTGATAAATCCTTTGATTTTATCTTTTTCCACTCCGCAAATCTATGGCAATGTGATGTCTGTAGCTGGCTGTGGCATGGTGGCTGGCAGTATCTTTATGAGTGTTGTGGGAGGGAGAACAAACATTTTATCTTCCCTGAGTATTGCATCTGCTATAAATGGGATCGGCTTGATGATAGCGGGCTTCCAGCCATCAATTACTGTGATAACTTGCGGAGTGATGCTGTCATTTTTTACGCTGCCAATTATCTTAGGTTCTAATCAGGTGATTTGGCAGAGCCATGTTCAACCAAATTTTCAGGGAAGGGTACTTTCTTTAGTGGGTACATTGACTGGTTTGGGGGTAGCGCTAGGAAATATTAGTGCCAGTCCACTGGCAGATTTGGTTCTGGAACCCATGTTCTTGAATGATGGTCTACTAGCGCACAATATTGGTCAGTTTACTGGCACCGGCCACGGGCGAGGAATTGGCTTCCTAATCATGTTAGAGGGGCTGCTAATCTTGCTGGTTTCTCTTAGCTTTTATGCCTATATAAGCTGGCAAAATTTGGAAGAGGGTTTACTGATGGATGAGGGACCTGTATTGGCAAGCGATTTGGAAGAAAGTTGAGTTAGCCAACTAGATATAAATGCAAGGAAGTTAGTTTTTATCTATCAATCTTAATCCTTGCATGTCTTTAAATTGGCACCTGCAGATACAGTGCAAGCATAATTTTAGAGGTAGAGAAGGTTGAAATATGAGTGTCACTAAAGGCGGATACTGGCAGGGACTAGACATTATCCGGGTTGCGGCAATTGTGGGAGTTGTGTTTATCCATGTGGTTCAAAGCGAATTGCGAACTTCTCCCAACCTAGATTGGCAATGGTGGTCTTTGAACATTACTCAGAGTCTATTTATTTGGGCGGCACCGGCTTTTGTCATTATTAGCGGCATTTTACTGTTAAACCCACAAAAGAAAGAGGAAGAACCGCATGATTTTTATCGAAAACGACTGCCAAAAGTCGGGATACCTCTCCTGTTTTGGGGCTGTGTATATATACAGCTGGAACCGCGATGGGATAGCTCCCGGACTCTGGAAGTTATTTTGCACGGGATTTTCATCGGACATATATCCGAACATCTTTACTTTTTGTTCGCTATCATTGGATTGTATCTCCTCACACCTTACCTGCGTTCTTGGTTAGCTAAGCTTTCAGAACATCAGGAGCGCTTGGTACTGGTGGGTATATTTAGCACTCTCATCCTGATTGAGATAGTTCAATCTCTTGCCGGAATTTATGTGTTTTTATTTGCGACACAATGGATTCCTTTTTTGGGATATTACTTATTCGGTCACTATATAAGCCGTTACCAAACGCGGCCAATTCACTTCTTCTTTTACTTGGCATTGAGCGCTACTAATGTTCCGTTAAATAGCATTGGCAAATATATCGAGCGAATATCGGCAACGCACACAATTAGTTATTTCTACAGTACAAAATACAATAGCGTGACCGCTGTTGTCTTAACGATAGGGATTTTCGGAGTGCTTTTCATGCTCACGGAATCTATTTCTGAAGACGGGGCTATCGCCAGAATATGTCGCTTCTTAAATCCCCGAGTATTTGGAATTTATTTGATTCACATACTCTTGTTAAGGGGATTTCATTATTATTTTGGTATTACCTACCCAACTGAGGCGGCGACAGCCTTGATTGAATCACTCATAGTAATAATTTTTAGTCTTCTAGGGCTGTCTATAATTAATTTAGTACCTGGAGGTTGGTGGGTGGTAGGTTTTAGCACTCCAGTAATAAGTGCAGTCAGCCCCAAAGTTGAATCTCAAGAACAGCTTATGCGAGCGCAGATTCCGACTGAGTGAGGTGCACATATCGCTCTTTACCCCCGTGAACAAAAAAATTTCCTCTGCCCCCTTTTTTTAGGGGCGGGGGAATCAAAAGGGGGGCAAGTAAGCCCCATATAAGGGGGGAGCGCACGAATAATGCCCCTTGAGTGGAAGCAATCTGTCGCGTCCCGCAACGCTTAATAACGGGAATCCACGCTAGTAAACAGAGCGACAGAAGATAAAATATAAAATCTCGCTGAAACGAGACGTGCAAGGGGCGGTTTGCGCTGCGATTGTACCCTAGCGCTTATCTTATAGGTATGGATTGTGGGATGGCGCAGGAAGGTTTATATTGGCAGGCAGCAGGGGATGACAATACATCTGAAACTGGATTTCGTCGCTCTCAGGGTTTGGCTTGCAGCTGCGCAATCCCGGAATCGCTGGCGAGAGAAAAGCACGGCGGACATTAAATTCTGACTGGCAAACAGGCTCTTGACATAATCTGAGCAAGATTCGCCCTGGTGCAGCATTCTGTGGGGGCAGGAAAAGCCTTTTCTGGGAGAAATATAAGTCTGGTAAGCATCGATAGAGCCAATGGCTATTTGTCTAGCGACAGAATCAAAGGTGCTAACTTGCATAAAATTTCAGGTAAGACTGCTGTGGCTATTACTTTCTTATACCACAAACAGATATCTGAGCATCTCTCCCAAAAGGTTGAGTTTTAAGAGGTAGATTCAGGATATAAAGACAAAAGGAATAGAGGGTGCGTCCCACTAAAGCTAGTAGGGGGGAACCGCCGGAAAGCTCCTACAGGTTCTAGATGCGTTCCGCACCGGCAGGCGTCTGGACTGTGGCTGCGCCGGTGCGCTCGTGGGGCTAATTGTATAATGTGCGAGGGCGCGCTATACTGCGAAGCGGGATTCAAAAATGGGACGCTCCCAGCAACAGGCTCAGGAGGCAATCTAAACAATGGAAACGAAACAGCTGGGTTCCACCGGCATCACGGTCAGCGCCATCGGTCTGGGTGCGATGCCACTGTCGGTAAGCGGCAGACCTCCAGAATCGCAAGCTATTGAGGTTATCCACAAAGCTCTCGACCTCAGCGTCACCCTCATTGACACAGCAGACGCCTACTGCCAAGATCAGTCTGACAAGCACCACAGCGAGCGACTGATCGCTAAGGCACTCGCGCAGTACAGTGGTGATGCCAGCAATGTAATTGTCGCTACCAAGGGAGGTTTTGTCCGTCCCGGTGGCAGCTGGACGCGCAACGGCAACCCTGACCACTTGCGCAAGACAATCCGGGAAAGTTTTGCGGCGCTGGGGGGGGAGAAACCTATTGATGTTTGGCAGTACCACGCGCCGGATACTGAATACACGATTGAGGAATCGCTCGCACCGGCAAAGGAAGCTGTGGATGAGGGGCTGATTCGCTTTGTTGGTGTATCTAATTTCTCTGTGGAGCAAATCAAACGCGCCCGCAATGTGGTTGAAATTGTTTCGGTACAGAACCAGTACAACCCCTGGCACCGGCAGCCGGAATTTGACGGCGTGCTGGAATACTGCGCTGGGGTTGGGCTGATGTTTTTGCCTTGGAGTCCCCTGGGCGGGAGGCGTCGCGTCGCTATGCTGCAAGAGATTCCGGGGATAGTGCGGCTGGCTGAAGAAAAAGGCGTCTCTATCTACTGCCTCGTTCTGGCGTGGCTGCGGGCTAAATCCCCCTGCGTTTTGCCTATCCCCGGTGCCACCAAGGTGTCCAGCATTGCCGACTCCCTGCGTGCCGCTGATGTGCGGCTGACTGCGGAAGAAGTGCGGCGAATTGACCGGGCAACGTCCGGTTAGTTTGGAGTTTTGAATTGGGAATTTTGAAGGGGAGTTGCTAAGAGCGGGTTTATCAAGTAATTGTTAAGGCAGCGAGGGAGCCAGAAACCGGTTCCTGTGCTGTAGGGGCGGGTTCACCCAAGATGGCGAAGTAGAGGATGTTAGTAAACCCGCCCCTAATTCCGGCTGAAACCCCACAAGAAAGCCGGTTGATTGCACTCAAGTTTTTATTGACAAATAACCCAACTTGCAACTTAAGGAGGCAGAGCCTCCAAAGCGTCGTTCCCAGGCAGAGCCCCGGAACGAGGGGAAGCAGCTAATTCCCCGTTTAAAATTTATAATTCCCAATTATTTTTTACCCGACTGTCTCAAATATCTTAAACATGGGGAGATACAGGGACATCAGAATGGCTCCCACCAGCCCGGCAATGCCAACCATCATCAGCGGCTCCAGCGTACTGGTTAGCCCTTTAACGGCTTGCTCCACTTCATCTTCGTAGAATTCCCCCACTTTCTGCAGCATTTTGTCGAGTTCGCCGGTTTCTTCACCAATAGCCATCATGCTCAGTGCCATCTCCGGAAAGATATTTTCGCAGATAAAGGCAAAGGTTAAACTGCCGCCCTGCTCAACGTCTGTCTTGGCATGTAAGATGGCATTGGCAATCGCCTGATTCCCCGCCGTCTCGGCGACAATTTCAAAGCTACTGAGCAGCGGCACTCCAGCGCCGGTCAGCATGCCAAAGGTGCTGCAAAAGCGAGCCACTGCTGCTTTGCTTAGCAATTCTCCAATCAGAGGCAGTTTGAGCAGGAGGCTGTCAATTTGCAGGCGACCGGCGGGGGTTTTGTAATAGGCGCTCAAGGCTATCTTGACTCCCAAAATGGCAGCGATGAGTGAGCCTAATTTCGCGGGAGAGCGGAAAAAGTCACTGCAGGCTAGCATGAAGAGGGTTAAGGCAGGTAATTTCGTCCCCAGTTGCTGGAAAATATTGGCAAAGGTGGGCAGCAGAAACGTCGTCATTCCGAAGAAAACCAGGATGGCTATAGTCCCGACGGCTTTTGGGTAAGCCGACGCTGATTTAATCTGGTTGTACAGCTTCGCGGACTTCTCAAGCATGGTGGCTAGTCGGTTCAGCACTATGTCGAGAACGCCGCCGATTTCACCAGCCTCGATCGTGGCGCAGTAGAGCCGGTCGAAGCAGTCCGGATGTTTTCGCATCGCCTCTGCGAGGGGCAAGCCGGTTTCTATATCTATTTTAATTTGCCCTAGAGCTTTTTTGAGCTTGGGATTGCGGCACTGATTGCGTAAAACGCTGAAGGCTCTCACTAAGGGAAGACCGGCGCTGAACATGACCGCCAGCTGGCGGGAAAAAACGGCTTTATCCTTGACCGTTACTTTGGTAAACGCTATTTCGAGCTGCTTGAGGTCAAAGCTAGGCCCTAGGGCTGCCCTGTGTTTGCCCACCGGCTCCGATCTGGTAACCACATTCATAGTATACCTCTAATAAGGGTAAAAGTCAAAAGGCATGTCAAATAAAACTGAAGAAGGCAAGCCGGCACCCTCTCAGAAAGCCTTTCAGCTTGCTGCTGGGTGAAAAGCTCCCGCAGGCTTTGAATTGGACATTGAAGATTTGCGATAAATCGGGCGAGTAAAACCCTGAAAGGAAGGTTATATTCATCTCATCGCCCCACGGCGATCACTCAGCCGGCGATTGCCGACCAGTCCTCGTTTACAGTCGAGCGTCTGGGAATGATAAGTAACCGCTACAGCACAGCTGTAAAAGTCAACTGGGTTCTCAAATAAGGGAACAGAGATAATCAATAGCTCTATCTAAAATAATCATAAACCAATTCCGCCCGGTTGTGCTGCCAATTTGGCATTTTTTATAAAAATTTTCCCGTTCCCATTGAAGCAAGATGGCCGCTTATATCCTATTTAAGTAATTATCCGTAATAAATATAACCACTCAGGCCATTACTGGCACCCATGCCTGGTTTTCTCTATGTATTAACACAGATTTGTTAAGCTTTACGAAAAATTAACTAAAGTAAGTATCACGTCTTAACTTCACATTACTTGATGCCGGAATCTTTAAATTATTGGGCTCGGCTGGGCTTTAAGGGGGATTTTCTCATCTCGGAAAAAGCTTAAATCATCTTTTTCATGTGATGCGCACAATTCCGAAGTGATTCCGCAGTGGGGGCGGGTTTATCAATATGCTGAGTTGTGTGGTAAATATTGCGGATGAACCCGCCCCTACAGCTACTTTTGCGCCGCTGCAACTAGCGCCGCCATCGGCAGAACCAGTTTATCATTTTTCATATAGCTTGACGCAGCTTGATTGACGGCGGCGCGGATATTTTCCAGCGACTTGCTGTTCTGAACTCTCAGCAAGCCGCCGGTTCTTGCCGTACCTTTATAAAAAGCGTCGAAAAGTTCGTCTCCGCTGGAAAGTTCCCAACTCAGGGGGATTTTCTGGACTGAGGGATTGGCAAAACCGGCACTTCGCAAAGTCTCTACACAGCGTTCTGGGTCGCTAAATTTAAAGAAGGGTGGCCCTTCTGGGAGAGACACACCGGCATCGCCCAGGGTTTCGATGGCGTGAATCATAATTTTGAGTCCGATGGAATGTTCTGGCTTTTCCCAGATAGTAAAGGCAAACTTCGCCCCGCTGCGAATGACGCGAAAGGCTTCAGAAATGGCTTTTTCTGGCTGGGAGAGGTGCAAAATCCCAAAATTCATAACAGCGGCGTCAAATTGCGCGTCTTCAAATGGCAGGGATTCCGCATCGCCTTGCTGGAATTCGACTTGGGGGTGGATTTCTCGCGCTTTCGCGAGCATGGATTCGGAAAAATCCACCCCGATTGGATGGCATCCCCGTTTGAGCGCCTCGGCGGCGACATAGCCGGGACCCGTTGCGATATCGAGCAATTTTGTGCCGGTGCCGGTGCTGACAGCATCGAGCAGGGGGTCAATCATCTGGCTTGTGAGAGAGCCAAAAGAGGCGTGATATTGGTCAGCGGATTGCTGCCATCCGCAATATTCAAATTCTCGAAAGGCATTGGGAGGAGTCGTGGCTTCTGTCATGTTGAAGTTCCTTTGCTTTTAGGATTGATCCAGGAGTATTATAGCGGCTCTCAGTTGGATGAATTACGCCCTAGAAACCCGGTTTCTTAAAGAAACCGGGTTTCTCAGTACCTCACTAATATGAGAGACGCTATATCTAGGCTACCCTAAAACCGGCACCCGCAACTAGTGGGGGGAGTGCCGGTGTTAGACAGAAATGCCGAAATGGTGTATAATATATTCATAGATCCGGCTCATAACCCGCACCACTGAAACCTCGAAATCATTTCCAATATAGCAGTAGCCACGCACGGTAACGGACGTAGGACAGGCGTTCCCTCAGTACGCGCCGCTGCGAAGCATGCCTGTCCCTGTCACTACTAGAAAGTGAGATGCCCTGTCCTAAACTGACTTTGTGCTGCTATAAGATAAAAAGTGCTCTGTCAAGGCATCACTTATTTACAGGTTGAAAAGCAATCAAAGTCAAATCATCAGTTTCGCCCCCTGTTTCGCCCAAGTCAGCCAGTTTTTTAGTAATCTCTTCCACCCCTTTCTGAAGATTCTCTGTCCAGTCGCGAATTGTCTTGAGGATGTTAATCTTCTGAAACCCCTCGTTTCCTGATATTACCCCATCAGAACACAAAATCAGCAGCCCGTCAGGCGGAATAGTATCGCTCCCGCTTATACCCTTCCAGTCCTCGGGCGGTGCGCCGATGTGATTCGACAAACTGGTACGTTCTTCCCCACTTTTGCTTTTTTGGTCATCCAGGGGAAACGCTGGGGAGAGTTCGCCATAAGGCGATAGCGCATACAGCCGGCTGTCGCCGCAATGCGCCCAGAAGAAGTTGCTCTCGCGCACGACAGCAAAAGTCAGCGTCGAAGTCGCTTCTTTATACTTTTCCTTAGGCTCGTCGCGACGTTCAGTGCAAAAGATTTCGTGAATCTCGTTGAGCCATTGCTGCATAATTTTCTCTCCTGATTCCGAAGAGTTAGGGGAGAGCAACTTTTCCTCGTAGTTTGGCAGAGTGCGCCAAATCAGCTCAGCGCATTTATTGCTAGCCCACCAGCCATGCGGGGAACCTGTCACTCCGTCAGCGATTGCTAGGAGCCACATTTTATCCCCGGCTATAGGGGCAATGAAAAAAGCATCCTCGTTGACGGATTTGCCGGCACTTGTGCCTTTTCGCGTAGAGACCCCAATCCTAGCTATGGGCGAGGCTTGCTTGACTGTCACCAACTTAGGTCTATTATTCATGACAATGCTATCTCAAATTACAGCTGCGCAGGTGGACATAAATAAACTTGAGAAACTCCGCTCGCACCCCACCCACACGCGGGGAGGGGGGAGAAGACCTGGGTTTTTAGATAACAGGAGTTTCGCCGGCAGTTTGCGTCACAGGCTTGGGCGCAAGACGTTCCTCAAGGTCAATTGCCGGTGCGAATTCGCCCTTGGCTTCAAGCGCTCGCCGGCACAGTTCCTCACACTGATTGCGAACCTCCTCCAGCAGGACCCCGCCGTCGAGTTTTCCTGCATAATAGCGCAACTCCGCTTCCAGCACCAGCAATTCAGGTTGCTCCCGGAATTGCCGGTCTTGATTGAGATCCCGCACAATTGCCAGCGCCAGATCGAGCGCTGTTTTGCCCCATTTCTCGCCACCGGCGCTAGGATGGGTGAGGATATCAAAAAAAGCCATACAGCTCGCCCAGTGGGTTGGTGCGGCGAGCAGCGATCGGACAATTCCCTCCGCAGCCTCAATCCAATTATCCCCATTATTCTCCCCCGCGCACATCTGGAATTTCTGCCGAGCTTTCTGCAGCGCCAGTGGCCATTCCCAAGCCTTCAGCCGGCATTTCTGAGCTGCCGAATTGACAGTAATGTTAATCCCCACTGCAGTGGAGGCGCTTTCCAATTTAGCCACCGCCAGCGCCAAACCGCACAGCTCCAGACTCAGCAACTCACTAGCAACAGTCGCAACAGTGGCGGCTGTAACACCGGCATCCTTACTATTCAAAAACAGCAGCGCTGTCTGAAAATAATCGCTTTTCCCCTCAGGTTCTTGCGTGCTCCTAGCGCGATACCACCGCACCGCCAGGTTGTCCGGCTCCTGTTTGGACAGGACATCGAAGAACGCAAAAGCGCACCAAGGCTTGTTAGCCATTTTCAGCTGGCTGTACAGCTTCTCAAGTCTCCCGATCGCCGGCTCCCGAATCGTCTCCTCAATTGTTTTGCGAGGCTCCGTCTTCATTATACCACCTTCTAGCTGGTAATTGTCGTTCTCTCCCCAGAACTCTTCCAAATTCGCCAGAAACTCCGCCAGCTGTTTGACTTGGATGGCTTCTGCAAGGTTGGGCTTTAGATTCAGCGCCCGCTCCGCGTGTGACAGCGCTTTCTGAAGGTACTCTAACGCAGGTGAGTGCAACCTCGCCAGCTCCAAGCACAGGCGTGCGAGGATAATTTCTATTCTAAAATGCGGGCTGTCGCCCATCTCCTCCTGCAGCCGCGAGAAAAAGCCGTAAATTTTGTCTAGGGAAAGTAAAGACGGGTAGTTGCTGGAAAACTCTTCCAAAGATTGACACACCCTAATAACGACAGCTTGCACATCCCAGTTCCCCGCCAACCACTTTTGGGAGTTGGATTCCAGAGAATTCAGCACCCCGGACAAAGATTCGCTCCCGCCGCGAGCCACTTCCAAATAGGACGAGACAAACATTGCCTTCAGCCAGGTTGCCGAAAGCAGTTTTTCGGCTTCCAGCAGATTGATAGTGTTAACCAGAACCTCGTGATTAGCCTCGCTTGTGACTTGCTTTTGGATTTTCTGCACCTCAGGGATGGAATTTGATTCTTTCGGCTGAATCTGGCGGAGCCGGTCGAGCAGTGAATCTGGAGTCACTTCAGTGGAAGCACCGGCTGTGCTGGTTAGAGGCGGCTGTTGGGGGGGCGGCGCAGCCGGCTCTCCAGTCGCCTCCGCGAATGCTGACCTCAACGTTTCCAGTTCTGCTGCGAGCAACTCCAAATCCGCATCGGGGAGGAGACGATTTTCCCAATCAAAAAGATTCTTTAGAAGTTGGCGCTTTTGAGCCGGTTTAAGTAGATCGCTTCCCATAACATCAATTTGAAATTGCTCCAGATTCTGGCGCAGCTGCTGGCACCTCTGTTGCGCTCTCTGCCTTTGCTCTTGCTCCCTAATCTTGGAAAGCATTTCCCGGAAGCCATCCCGCCATCCGCCCAACCGCGCGATTAGCTCTCGCACCGGCAGGGAAGCCGGCGATTCCTCTTGACACTGGGCAACAATCTCAGCGAGTTCCTCGCGCAAAGCTGAGTTTTCCAGCAGTTCCTGCATTTCAGCCAAAAATCCCTCACCCTCTTTCCCTATCTGCTCGATCGCCCTCGCCGTACTCAGAATTTCAGCCACCAATGGCTCGCCTTTACCACTTCCCCAGATTTCTGTCAAGCGGTCAATAAGATTATTGAGCGACTGGAAAAGCGGCGAGTCTTCTAGGCGATTCATCGGGACACCCCTGGCCATTGAGCAATACAGAGTGGGATAATAGAATTATACATCCTAAGCGTAACACAAAATCAGACTGCCAATTGCCGGCCCTCCCCTCCCTCTCAGACCGGCTGAAACCTCAAAGGTGGGGCCAGAAACCGGGTTTCTTCCAGAAACCCGGTTTCTACGCTTTCACACAAAGATGTCCCTCCCCTTCTTCCGGGCGCGTCCTTGGCGTCTTGGCGGTTAATTAGTTTAACCCTCTAGACAGAGAGCGCAATTATATGGTAAAGAGCGCAGGGGAGATAGCCCTCCCCATCTTCCGGGCGCTTCCTCAGCGTACTTGGCGTCTTGGCGGTTAACCCCATTTTACTTGCGCCGGTTTAACCAATCTTCCCCACCCGGCAACTGAGCTAAATACTCAATCACCGCTGCCGGTAACTCCTTTGCTGAATGGGAATATGTCAGAGCTAATAACTTCTGAGCCGTCTCCATAACTTGGGGTCTGTCCACTATCTCTGCAAGTTCAAATGGACTGTAGGCTCCACCCATCACTTCCTCACTCGCCTCGGCAATCGCATCCTCAATCACATCCTCTAGCACATCTTCCCACTCATCGAGATTGATGTAGTAGGAGGTTTTGTTATCCTTGATATTCAGCTTTTTAATTTCTCGGATGGAAGTCCGAATCGAATTGGCCCAAGACCCCGTTAATCGCTGCTCTACTTGGTTCTTTATCAAATGAACCAGCAGCACCAGAAGATAAGACTGGATATTCCGCAAAATTGCCTGTTTGCTCATCCCTTCTAGCTCATCCACAATCGCCAAAGCATCTGCGTAGCGCCCCTCCAGGATACTCGCTCTTAAGTCTGTCAGTTCTTGCGTCATATTTTGGCTTTCAAAACTTAATTACGCTAAACTCAATATAGCACTCAACCGCTGCAGGTGGAAGATTCAACCGGCAGTCGCGCCGGCACGGCAGTTTTGGCATCCATCCCACTCACCGGCAGCAGCGGCAATCCCTCATACGCCCCACATTTTAGCCAGCAGCGTGCTATAATAATACCAGCTCCTACCCCTTGACCAATCCTTATGCAAGTCCAGCTACAATCCCTCAGCTTTGCTGAATATGTCGAATTTGAAAATAACAGCCAGATTCGCCACGAATACGTCGGCGGTCAAGTCTTTGCCATGACCGGCAGCAGTCAGGAACACAACCTGATTGCTGGCAATATCTACGCTCGGTTGCGCCCCCACCTGCGAGGCACCTCCTGTCGAGCCTTTATGTCAGATATGAAAGTCAGGATAGAAGCTGCCAACACCGGCTACTATCCTGATATCATGGTAGTTTGCGACCCCCAAGACAGAGACAGATATTTCAAAACCAGCCCCACCTTAATAGTCGAAGTCCTCTCCCCAACCACAGAATCCACCGACCGGCGAGAAAAATTGTTAAACTACCAAAAACTGCCCAGCCTTCAAGAATACATCTTAGTCTCCCAAGAAGAAATCAAAATAGAAATCTACCGGAAAGACCCGCAAGGCAACTGGACACTAGAAACCTTAGGCAAAGACGATCAACTCCGATTTGAGTCTGTCGGGTTAACCGTGACACTTGCCGAAATCTATGAAGACGTGTTTACTGTCTAGCGTAAAAAGGTAAACAAAATTAAAGCCTTGCTATCTGTTCGCCACCCCTTGGGGCGCAATGGGGACTTTTAATTTGCTTGTTGGGAAAAGGGGGCAGATCCCCCACAGTCGCCTTTCCTAGCTGTAGGGGCTGGCCCTTCCGCCCCGGAACGATAAAAAGCTCCCCTCCCCGTTAACGGGGAGGGGTTGGGGGTGGGGTAAAACCCCCTATGAATTAGCCAATAGCTTACAGTTGGGACAGGCGTCCCGCCTGTCCTACAAAGGACTTGTAGTGAGTAGCGGTTCACTTCCTCCCGTGAACCACCTGCAAACTCCCCCCCGCATACAGCACCGGCTCCCCAACCGCAAACCCCACCTCCCTTAGCGCACCGGCAAGATCGGTATCCAGCAGCTGCCACGCCGTCTCCGTCTCAAACAGCCAGAGAAACACCGCCACCCCTGGCCAAAAAACCGGATTGGTGGGCCGGTGAAAATCCACTAGCGCAAACACACCACCTGGCTTGAGTACCCGATACACTTCTTTGATAATTTGCCCTAGCTGAGCCGGCTCCATCTCGTGCAGCGCCGCACTCGTATGAACTAAGTCAAAATGCTCATCCGGGAACGGCATCTTCTCAGCAAACGCCTCCACATAAGAAGCCTGAGGCACATTTTGCCGCGCCCGCCTCAGAGACAGCGGGGAAGCATCCAAGCCGGTGACATCCCGCGAATACTGTACCAGCAATTGAGTCGCCTGACCGCTGCCGCAGCAGAGGTCTAGCACCTTCGTCTCTGGACTGACACTCAGCCCAGCGAGAGCCAGCCGGCGGAATCGCCCCTCACCGCCAACGCTAAGAGCAGCCAGACGCGAAATCCCATCGTACAGCCACTGATAGCGATAACTCCAGTCCCTGAGAATGGTGGCCACAGCTCCCCCTCTGATTAAAATCTGTTACCTGTGATATCGATTTGATTTAGCCAACCATTTTATTGTTAAAATCAGTAACGAAAATGAAAAAGTTGAGAAAACGTTACTGCTATGGGCCGTGTTGGGGTTTTACTGCTCAATCTAGGTGGGCCGGATCAGCTAGAGGATGTCCGCCCCTTTCTATTTAACCTGTTTTCAGATCCAGAAATTATTCGCCTGCCCTTTCCCTGGTTGCAAAAACCGCTAGCGTGGATGATTTCGACCATGCGAGCCAGGAAATCTCAGGAAAACTACCGCCAAATCGGCGGTGGCTCCCCCCTGCGCCGGATCACCGAGGAGCAAGCGTGCGCCCTGCAACAGCACCTGCAGCAGAAGGGACAAGAGGCCCAAGTCTACGTGGGCATGCGCTACTGGCACCCGTTCACCGAGGAAGCAATCGCCAAAATCAAGCGCGACCGGCTCGAAAAGCTGGTGATTCTGCCCCTTTACCCCCAATTTTCCATCAGCACCAGCGGTTCTAGCTTCCGGCTGCTGGAAAAACTCTGGCAAGAAGACCCATCCCTCGACCGGATGGAATACACCGTCATCCCCTCCTGGTATCAGCGCCCAGGCTACCTGCAAGCAATGGCCCAGTTGATAGCCCAGGAACTCGACCAGTTTGACAATCCGGACGGAGTGCACATCTTCTTCAGCGCCCACGGCGTGCCGGTGAGCTACGTCGAAGAAGCAGGCGATCCCTACCAGCAAGAGATCGAGCACTGCACCGAGCTGATCGTGAAAACGCTCAACCGGCCAAATGCCCACACCCTAGCCTACCAGAGTCGCGTCGGGCCAGTGGAATGGCTCAAACCCTACACTGAGGACGCCATTAAGGAACTCGCCGCCCAGGGAGTCAATGATTTGCTCGTCGTTCCCATCAGCTTCGTCTCCGAACACATCGAAACCTTAGAAGAAATTGACATAGAATATCGAGAGATCGCCGAAGAAGCCGGGATTCACAACTTCCACCGCGTGCCGGCGCTCAACACCCATCCCGTATTTATTGACGATTTAGCCGACATGGTAGTCGAAGCTGCCGTTGCTCCCAGCCTGAAGCTAGACGAAGTAATGCACCCCAAGAAAAAAGTCAAGATGTACCCGCAAGAGCGCTGGGAGTGGGGGATGACCACCACCGCCGAAGTCTGGAACGGGCGTCTGGCAATGATTGGCTTTGTGGCCTTAATCGTCGAGCTGATCAGTGGCCACGGACTCCTGCACTTCGTCGGATTGCTGTGAGCGGGTAAAATACATGTAGTTTGCATTATTATATCTTGCTTTTTATCAGCGGTCAGCGTTCAGTTGTCAGTGGCAACGGACTGCTGACCGCTTCCAGCTGAAGTTAAAAAGTAAGGAGATTGTGCGAGTTTATAGCAATAAACAGTCAGTTTAGTCCTAAACTGACTGTCTGTTGCTATATATATAGCGGTTTTCGTCTGAGTGAGGTACTGAGAAACCCGGTTTCGCCAAAGTTACCGGGTTTCTGGCGTGTACTTGATCCAACTGAAAACCGCTATAGGATTTCTCCGCCCCTACCCCACAGTAAGAAAGCGTGGGGACTATATATGCCTCCCACCCCCCACACTCAATCGGGATTTCTTTTATAGCGGCGGGGATTTTGAGCCGGCCCTTGGCAGACATACCAGCGATACCACTCCTTAGAGCTGCGAATCGCCAGCCACAGCAGCAGTAAAGCAATTAAGCCCCCCTGATTGGGCGCGTCAAAGGCGAGCAGAACCAGGGAAACACAGAGGATATCTTGGGCCAAAATCACCGGCAGCGGCAAGCCGCGCAGCCGGTAGAACCAGCCGGCCTGAACCAGCTGCAAGACGAGCGCCAGCAAGCCGCCGACGGTGCCAACGATCCAGACAAGCCAGAGGGGAGCGGGATTTCCCTCGATAAAAGTTGCCTGAGCGATTGCCATCCCCATAATGCCGCCCACAATCGGGCTAAACACGAGCTGGACAATTTGCAGGACACGCTGGCCCAAAAGCTTTTTCGAGGCAAACAGCTCAAACAGGGACCAGCTGACCAAAACCGCCACAACCACTTGCGGGTGAATCCTTGACAAAAGCGGAACGCGATCCCAGAGACTGTCGCTGTGCAAGAGGCCAATTAAAAGAAGAGGCAGGGCGATTCTCATTCCCCCTGCCGCAGAGGCGGATAGCGCGGCTAGGAGTTCCGTCATAATCGCAATTCCAAAGTTTGCTTGTTTGTGTGCTTGCTGTTTGCCATGCGGGGTACATTCTCACGCCGATATCGCCAGCTTTCATCCCTGAGATCGGTGTTGCAGATTTTTGCACCCCAGAAATCCCACCCGCTTTCTCCCATTATATGTCTCCCTCCCAAACTGAAGCCTGGAAATCCATCCCGCCCCCGATATATTGGCCCAATCGGCAAAGCGCGGGTTTTTCACCGGCTGCATGCGAGGGATAAGCTAGGGCGCATTTAATTTGCACGCTTACATCTCTATTCTCTCGTTTCTCTCGTTCCCAGCCTGGCAGCTGGGAACGCTGTCCTGTCGGCGGAGCCGACAAAGGGCAGACAGGAAGATTAAAAGCTTAACAGCTTAGTAGGTATTTTTACGGTGAGCGGCGCAGCTGCGGGCGTGCCGGTGCGGCGCTTTCCACCCGGTTCCAGTCGGGGGAGCGTATCTGTTTTGTCAATATACCAAAGCCTCACAGAGGTGCTGGCTTGTTC
>Ga0185317_100075_pt1 | contig 40057 bp, 33 predicted proteins | sample DevilsHole_FD_128020 | JGI IMG/M metagenome (GOLD analysis project Ga0185317, IMG submission 128020) | Groundwater microbial communities from Devils Hole, Nevada to study Microbial Dark Matter (Phase II) - Devils Hole (SPADES assembly)... | ecosystem: Environmental > Aquatic > Deep subsurface >...
TGCGAGGCCTCGGGAATCGTCATGAAGAACCGCTTCATCTCGGGGTCGGTGATCGTGATCGGGCCGCCCTGCCTGATCTGTTCCTGAAAGATCGGCACCACGCTGCCCGACGAGCCGAGCACGTTGCCGAACCGGACCACGATGAACTTGGTGGCCGAATCCTCAGCGTACGTGTATACGTAGCGCTCGGCGAGCTGTTTCGAAACGCCCATGATGCTCGATGGGTTCACCGCCTTGTCGGTGGATATCAACACAAACGCGGCCGCACCGTGCTGATGGGCAAGGTCGGCCATGTGCTTGGTGCCGAACACGTTGTTCTTGATCGCCTCGCCGGGGTTGGCCTCCATCATTGGGACATGCTTGTGGGCTGCGGCGTGGAACACGACGTCCGGCCGATACGTCTCGAACAGGTACTTCATGCGCCGTCGGTCGAGCACGTCACCCACGTGAGTGTGAATCTCGGCGCTGTGTTCCGATGCTCCTAGTTCCCGGTCGATCATGAACAGACTGTTCTCGGTCCGTTCGACCAGCACCAGCGAGCGCGGCTTGAACCGCAGCACCTGGCGGCAGAGTTCACAGCCGATGCTGCCGCCGGCGCCGGTTACCATCACGGCGCGCCCTTCAAGGAAGGATGCGATCGACTCGTGGTCGAGTTCGACCGGGTCGCGACGCAACAGGTCGTTGATGTCTACGTCGCGCAGGTGAATGCGGTGGTGTCCGTTCAGCAGATCGGCGACCGCGGGAATCACCTTCAGATTAAGCCCCTGATCCTTGCATTCGTGTACGAGTCGCCGCAGCCGTCCGCCGGCCAATCTGTCGGCCCTGACGAGGACGTCATCGACTCGCAGCGACGCCGCGATCTCGGCCGCCCGTTCGACACCATCGAGAACCGGAATTCCACCGAGCCTGGTGCCGCCCATGGTCGAATCGGGGTCGAGAAACCCCACGACCCGCAGTTTGAGTTTCGCATCCGATTGAATCTGACTGGCGAGCGCCGCTCCATTGCGGTCTGCTCCGACGATCAGAGCGCGGCGCGTGCCGTTTTGGCCAAACAGCCCGAGCGTCTGTTCGTGCGAAAGCCGCCAGGTGGAACGAAGGCCGCCGATGAGCAAGACGCTCAGTCCCCAGTCCAAGACCAGAATCGAACGCGGAATCTGATACTGCGAGAACACAAAATGATCTGTCGCCACAACGATCAGGAAGGCCAATCCGGACGATCGCAGCAGCGCCGCCAGATCGGACAGGGTAATGTGCCGCCACGAGCCGCGAAAGTCGCCCAGCAACCAGAAGACGATCAACTTGAGCGGCAACATCCACGGAACGCTCAGCCAGAAGACGGTGTAGCTTTCGGGCGGAATGGCAAGGTCAAACCGCAGCCCAAACGCCGTCCAGTAGCTTGTGGCAAAAAGCACCACGTAGGCCACCGCCACCAGGCAGAATCGCACCGCCGGTGTACGCCGAAACCTTGCAGTCTTCATGATACCCATCCGTAGTTATGGGGCGAGCTTCCAGCCCGCCAGTGTGGCCCGGAGGAAGTGCCTGGCAGGCTTGAAGCCCGCCGGTTCCAAACATGATAGTCGCGCCCCACGGCCGCTGCGCGGACTCCGTCCCCGTGGGTTGCGCACTGTCGGTTCGCACCCATTTTCATGACTCGCTTCCTGCACGCCTACTCATCGCAGTTCGCCAATCAGCCCGTTCGCGTGCCGTCTGGGCATTGCACACCTCGGCAACCCTAGCCCCGCTCATTCACTCATGGGCTAGCTGTCTCGCCGAACAATCAAGACGGTGTCAGGGAGCAGTATCGACGCCCCCCTACCGATGAAATTCACTGCAACCACGAACCGGTTTCCAGATGCAACCTTGTCGATTTGGCCCATCATGCCCTGTAGCGGGCCGGAACAAATCTCAACGTCGACGCCGGGCCTGAGGGAGAACTCTGGATCAACGGGTTCGCCGGACTGAATCAGTTGGTTCAACCGACCGAGGTCGTCCCACAGTTGCGACTGATCGGGCACATCGAGAAGCTGTGCCACTCGGTGCGTGCGAATCGCCGCATCTCGTTCGGGTCGGTTCGCCAACAGGAACACGTAGCCCGCGAACAACGGCATATGCGACGTCATTCGTCGCCCGCGCAACACCCAGTGCTTCTCGACAGTCGGGAGAAAAAACGGCGTCTCCGAGTCGAACAAGGCCCGGCCGAGGCACTTTTCTTGTCGTGGTCGTGTGTGGGCCACGTACCAGCGCCGGCCTTCCGCGGTCGCTTGGCCGGTGCCGGATTCAAAGAGCCCTGATGGGAAGACCGTGGGTTCCGCCGATAGTACGGCCATGTCCTCGAAGCCCTTTCCGTTGTGGCAAATGGCCACGGTTCAAAAAGGTGTCAGGCACATTCGTGTCAGGCACCGTTGTGCGAAGCACCCTTCGGGCCGTTCCGGCAACGGTGCCTGACACCTTTTTGAACCATGCCGCAAACTGGCCACGGTGCTACCGAAGGTGTACAGCCAAGAGTTGCACAGTGAGCGAGGCGCGATTGGTTCGCATGCGGCCAGCCCAAGGGGGTGCCAACAGCGACGTGGGCTCGATCACGTCACGCGAGTATCCGATGTCAATCACGGTGCAACTTCAGTGGAAAACGCGTAACAGGATTCCATCCTCCTACCCTTAGCCACACCCCCCTCAGGTGGCCTCGATTGCCTCTCGCGTGGTTCAGCGATTAGCAACGAATGGATGAATTTTTAGCGGCCGAAAACCGGAATGTCAAGCCGACGACCGAGATTGTCGCAACTCTTGGAAGTGTCCACATTCTAAACTCGATAGAAAACTCCCAGCTTGTTGTGCATCGCGTTCGAGCGTTTCTTGCGACTCGAACGGACAGTTCACCCAAAACCATCGTAGCTACAGGGTCGGGCAGGTGATCGTCGCCTTTCGCTCGCGAAAGGGGCGCTCTTTCGCGGAGCGAAAGACGAACATTCATTGATTCGCCAGTCCTTAGACGGCATTCGCGACACGGCGGTGGATCAGAGCGGCACGGGGATGGCGCGGGAAGATTCGCGGACGGCTGCCTTGCAGCGCATTTCCTGGCGGGCGATTTCGCGGCGCGACTCGACGAGTTCGATCTGCAGTGCGTCTTGCCGGCGTTCGCGCGCGTCAAGCTCTTCGACACGCCGCGCGACGTAGGCGCGGAATCGCAGCGTCGCACGCTTCAGGCTGTCCTTCGACCGACGCAGCGTGTCCTGAGTCCGCAGCAGGTGCATGCGGTGCTGTTCACAGGCCTTTTCGCGACGCTCCAGTTCGGCGGCTCGCCGTTCCAACTCGGCCAGCCGGCCGTCGACGTCGCCAGCCGCCCGCGGGTCGTGACCCGTCGGCTGGCACTCGACCGCCGCCTTCTCAGCAAACGCGAGCGATGCCTCCAGCGACTCGAGCTCGCGACACAGCCGCTGGGCAAACGGCAGTCCCGCACCGTCCGGCGATGCGGGGCGAACCTGACCGCGATCGAGTGTTTGTGGCATAGCTTGACTCACCCGCTCGTTAGCGTAGTGCAGGCGGCCCGCCTGCAATGTCGTCAAAGGAAGCCGCAGGCGAGCCGCTGCTCTACGACTTCCTTGGAGCGTAGTGCAGGCGGCCCGCCTGCAATGTCGTCAAAGGAGGCCGCAGGCGAGCCGCCTGCACTACGACTTCCTTGGGAGCCGTGGGGCAGCCTTCCAGCCTGCCAACATCGGTAGGCTTGCCGACAGGCTGGAAACCCTGCCCAACGACGACTTACTTGGCCCGTCGTCGCGGCCTTTAGTGCCGAACCCGCGGACGGGCCGTCCGCGCTCCAGCCGACGACTTACTTGACCCGTCGTCGCGGACCTTGAGCGGCGCACCCATCACATTCGTAATAATCGTCAAACTCGGACGGGAACTTCAGAAAGGTCGGCTCACCCGTTCAAGTCACCTCCGCTTGACAGCCCGGCTGACGCCTGTTTTATTGGCTTCGGCCTTCCCAAGGAGTTGTGGCGCAGACGCCCGCCAACTCCGCTCGTATGTCGCAGGCGACGCTGTCTCACACCGAGCGAAGCCTGCCCGGGGCGGACATCGTTCCCTTTCGAGAAAGCGATTCGACAATGCCCAACCGACCGGCCCAACGGGTCCCTCCGGCCTCCACGCGACGCGGTTTCCTACGTACATCGTCGGTGGTCGCGGCGAGCGGCGCTGCGGCGATGAACGCGAGCCTGGCCCGAGCCGCCCATCCGGCCGGCAACGAGACGATTCGCATCGGCCTCGTCGGTTGCGGTGGACGCGGCACCGGGGCCGCCAGCAACGCGCTCGCGGGAGACAAGAACGTCATCCTGACCGCGATGGGCGATGTCTTCGAGGATCAGATGCAACGCAGTCTGACCGCGCTGCGAAACGAGCAGCCCGAGAAGGTGAAGGTCGAGCCTGACCACTGCCACATCGGACTCGACGCCTACAAGCGAGTGATCGAAAGCGGAGTGGACGTGGTACTGCTCGCGACGCCGCCCGGTTTTCGGCCGCAACACCTGGCCGCGGCGATCGCGGCGGACAAGCACGTCTTCTGCGAGAAGCCGATGGCGACCGACGCACCGGGCGTCCGCAGCGTAATGGCCACGGCGGCGGCGGCCAAGCAGAAGAAGCTCGCCCTGGTCGCCGGGTTCTGCTGGCGATACGACTTCGCGCGACGGGCGTTGTTCCAGCAACTTCACGACGGCGCGCTCGGCGAACTTCGCGCCATCTACGCGACCTACTACACCGGCCCGGTCAAGCCGATGGCCCCGCCCGAAGCGCGGCCCGCGTCCGCCACGGACCTCGAATGGCAACTGCGCAACTGGTACAACTTCGTTTGGCTCTCGGGCGACGGCCTCGTCGAGCAGGCCGTACACAGCGTCGACAAGATCGCCTGGGCGATGAAAGATGTGCCGCCCGCCAGCGCCGTCGCCGTCGGCGGCCGCCAGATTCCGAACCACGAGGGCAACATCTTCGATCACTTCGAGGTGAACTACGAATGGGCCGACGGCACGCGCGCCTTTATGGGATGCCGTCAACAGAGCGGTTGTTACAACCAGAACGCCGACTACTTGATCGGCTCCAAGGCGTCGGCCACGATCGGCGTTCGACCTGGCGCAGCGGTGGAGATCAGCGGCGAGACCAAGTGGCGATATCGCGGGGCGACCAACAATATGTATCAGACCGAACACGACGAGCTGTTCGCATCGATTCGCTCAGGCAACCCAAACAACGACGGGGTGTGGATGAGCACCAGCACGCTCATGGCCATCATGGGCCGCATGGCGGCGTACACAGGCCAGCAGATCACGTGGGACAAGGCGTTGAACTCGCAAGAGAAACTGGTACCCAGCCCGATGGACTGGAAGATGCCGCTGCCGATCGCGCCGATGGCTCAGCCGGGCCGCACGCAGTTTGCGTGAGGAGTTGGCGGCGGGGGGAGAATTTGAGGATTGAGGATCGAGGATGGAAGATCGAGGAGGAAATCGATCCTCAATCCTCTATCCTCCCTGCTTCAACTGTAGCCAGTACAGCCCCACCAGTGCGTACGTCGGCACTCCGAGCAGTAGTAGCGAGTGCGCCGGGCCTGCGGTGCTCGCCGCACCGATGATCGGGTTCCACACCAGCATCGGATTCATGAACGCGACGAACACGATCGCGAGCAAGGCCAGTCGCCGAGCTGTGGTCGTTGCGTCGCGCCACACAATCGTGAGCGGCAACGCGAGTAGCAGGAAGTAGTGATCCCACGTGATCGGCGAGACCAACAGCATCGCCGTCATTCCCGTCGCTAACGATCGGTCGCGGCCGGACTGCGATTGAACTCGGGCGACTTCGATGGCCCATATGATGGTCACAGTCAGCACCGCCAGCGCCGACGCCAGCACAGCCAGAGTCGGGCTGCGCCAGATCGGTTCGACTCGTTCCTGCGCGGTGGCGGGGTCGAACAGCCTGGTGAAGTAGCCGACGAGCGATGCGTTCAGCCAACTGCTGCGGTAGCCGCCGACTTTCGGTAGCACGTCGCGGACGTAGCTCACGTGGCTGTCCACCCCCAAGACCGCCAGCGAACACCCTGTGACGATCGCCAGCGCGGCGGCCCATCCAGCCAGCGCCTTCCAATCGCGACGAAACAAGAAGTACACGGCGAGAAAACCCGGAAAGATTTTCACCGCCGTCGCCACGCCGATAGCCGCGCCAGCCCCAATGCTCCGCCCCGACCGGTCGGCCAGCCACGCCGCCGTGAGCAGCGCCAGCAACAACGCGTTCAGTTGTCCCTGCCCGACCTGTTGCCGTAACGGACTCGCCAACAACAGCAGCACGACCGCCGGAGCGGCCGACCAGATCGACCACGGCACGCCGAGGGTTCTCGTCACGACGGCCACGCTGATCGCGAACAACGCGAGCGAAACCAGGTTCCAGGCCAGCACGGCGTCTGGGTAATCGAGCCGTGCCAGCGGGATCGCCAGCAGCACGGAGGCCGGCGGGTGCGCGTTGACGTCGATCTGCACGCGCACCGCATCGGCCGAGGCTCCGCTGACGTCGAGCCCCAAATAGCGCGGAATCGTCTGAGTGTGGGGCGTGTAGACAGGCAACCCGGCAAGGTAGTTCTTCGCCGACGCCCACTCCTGAAAGAAATCGACGCCGGTGTGTCGATCGGGCCTCAGGCTGCCGACGAACGCTGGCCCCTGCAGCGCGACGACCAGCATGGCCAGACCCATCCACAGCCACGGGCGGATCCGTGGCACGACTCCGAGCGGGTCCCACCACATCATCACATCCTTGCTTCGAGCGACGGCTCGACATAGTCGATCCGAAACGGCTTGTTCGTGATGAAGACGACGGTGACGTCGCCGTCGGCGCTCGCGCCGTGCTGCATGACCTCGCCTTCGGGAAACCAGACGAACGAACCTGGCCCGAACGTGCCGCGGTGCGTGACCAGGTTGCCCTCGAGCACGTACATGGACATAGTCGATCCGAAACGGCTTGTTCGTGATGAAGACGACCGTGACGTCGCCGTCGGCGCTCGCGCCGTGCTGCATGACCTCGCCTTCGGGAAACCAGACGAACGAACTTGGCCCGAACGTGCCGCGGTGCGTGACCAGGTTGCCCTCGAGCACGTACATGCCGTGGCCGCACGGGTGCGTGTGGTCGGGGTTGATGACGCCGGCCGGATACCGCACGAGCCGAACCATCATGCCGGTCTCAGGATCGCTGAACAACTCCTTGCGATAGAGCGCTCGGCCGATCTTCTCATTGAATCGCTCTTCCCACGGCATCTGGGTGGCGTCGATCGCGACGATCGAGGTTGCCATACGATTCTCCTTTTCACGAACGTGGGGCAGGCTTCTGGCCTGCCAGCCTTTCCTTGCGACGTCGTCGACAGGCTGGAAGCCTGTCCCACGCTCCCAAGGAAGTCGTAGTGCAGGCGGCTCGCCTGCGGCTTCCTTTGACGACGTTGCAGGCGGCTCGCCTGCGGCTTCCTTTGACGACGTTGCAGGCGGGCCGCCTGCACTACGCTAACGAAGCAGCGGTGCTTTGGTGTATTGCGCGGGCACCGACGCGATCGGCTCGTACAGCGGCGCGTCGAGCCGACGGCGTCCGACGACTCGAACGTAGCCCATCGTGCTGCCACGATCGGTCTCGAGCGTTGCGATCTCGGTTGCGTTGTCAGGGGCGATCAGTTTCAGCCAGTCGAGCCAGCGTTGCCAGCCGTCGGGCATCGTATCGGCCAGTTCGACGTCCAGGATGTCGGTCCGCTCCCAGTGCCGCCGCCACCACGCCGCAGAATGGAGACAGACCGGCCGATCCTGGGTCCACCAGGCGCGCAAATGCTCCGGCACCGGGCCGTCGATCTCGCGGGTCCACCCGACCGCGGCGATCCCGATCACGCCGCCCGGCTTGACGAGACGGGCCAAGTCGCTCAGGTACAGGTCGTCCGTCCCGTAGTAGTAGAACGAGTCGATGCTCACGATGACGTCGAAGAACTCGGCGCCGTACGGCAGCGCCCGCGCGTCGGCGTGGATCGGGAACACGCCGTCGTCGACTCCGGCATCGCGGATGCGCTGCAGGTTCTCCGAGGCGCTGAACCACAAGTCGGTGGCCCAGACCTGCACGCCGAACTCGCGGCGCAGAAAGATCGACGACGCCGCTCGGCCGCAACCGAGGTCCAGCACCCGCAACCCGGGGCGCAGGTCGAGCGACTCGGCCAGCCATTTCGGTCAACCACAGCGAATTCGCGCCGCCGCTGACGCAGCTCGCGACCCAGTCCGGGTGATACTTCGACGCGCGCGGAAACCGCTCGCAGGCAAACCGGTTCTCCACTGCCATATCCCTCTCCTTGGTCAAGCACCATGAGCCGGGCGTTCGGAGGCTGGGATTAGTACTACAGCGCAGCTTGATTGCTGCGCGGTCACAGGTAGGGTGGGCTTTGCCCACCAACCCCATATGTGGCGGTGGGCAGTGCCCACCCTACCCAAGGTGCGCTGTAGTATTAGAAAGCGTCGCCGCTCAACTCGCAACGCAAGACCCTTCCGATCGTTGCCATTCGACTTCCAGCATGGGTACAGTTCCAGCACAATCTTCGACGAACCTCAGCCATTGCCCGCGACCATAGACTCTAGCCAAAGGAGACCCCATGAAACGCCGCACATTCCTGAAGCAAGCCGCCGTCGGCGCCGCCGCACTGTCCGCCGCGGTCCCGTTCGTTCACGCCACCGACAAGGCCGCGCGAAAGAACCCGGTGATCGGGCGGGGTGAGTACACCTACGAGTGCGTTCACAACTGGGGGCAGCTCCCCGATCAACTCCGCTGGGAAACGACGCACGGCGTCACGATCGACGCGGAGGGTCTAGTCTACATCAAGCATCAGGGGCACGCCGGCAAGCCCGCCCAGGATACCGTCGTTGTGTTCGACCCGGCGGGCAAGTTCGTGCGATCGTTCGGCAAGGACTACTACCCCGGCGGGCACGGCATCGACATCCGCAACGAGGGCGGCCAGGAGTTCCTCTACCTGTGCGATCGATACAACCGCCAAGTCGTCAAAACCGACCTCAAGGGCGAAGAAGTCTGGAAGCTGTGCTACCCGCTCGAGGCGAACGTGTATCAGAAGGTCAAACAGTACCAACCGACGAACGTGGCGTTTGCGCCCGACGGCGGGTTCTACGTCGGCGACGGATACGGCTCGCATTACATTCATCAGTACGACAAGAGCGCCAAGTGGGTCCGCACCTGGGGCGGCGCGGGCAAGGAGCCGGGCAAGATGCAAACGCCGCACGGCCTGTGGCTCGACGATCGACCGGGCCGCGATCCATCGCTGGTCGTGGCCGACCGCGCGAACGCGAGGCTTCAGTATTTCACACTCGACGGCAAGCACATCGGTTTCGTGAGCGACGTACTGTTCCCCGCCCACTTCGACATTCGCGGCGATGTGCTGCTCGTCCCCGATCTGCACGCCCGCGTGTCGCTCTTCGACAACAACAACAAGCCGATCATCCACCTAGGCGACGACGCCGAATGGCGCAAGACGGTTCTCGACGGTTTCAAGGTTCGGCAGGATGAGTCGCAGTGGCAGGCGGGCAAGTTCGTTCACCCGCACGACGCCTGCTACGACCGCGCCGGCAACATCTTCGTCGTCGAATGGGTCCAAACCGGCCGCGTCACGTGGCTACGGCGCGTGAGCTGACCGGCGGAACAGAGCGAACCACAAAGGGCACGAAGAGCACAAAGGGACCACACAGAATCAACCACAAAGGGCACAAAGGACACGAAGGGAGAAAGAGCGCTGACGATGCGCGGCATTCAGCCCTTCAGCCTGCAACAGCCCAATCCGTTTTTCTTCCCTCCTCTTTGTGTTCTTCGTGCCCTTTGTGGTTGAATCCGCCTTTCCGCTTTGGCCCCCCTTTTGGCCCTTACTTCGCCGCTATCGTCTGCTGCTCGATGCAGTACAGGTTCTTGAAAGTGCGTATGAAGATGGATCCGTCGACTACTGCGGGCGTTGAGTTGCTCGGCTCGCCTAGGCGGTTGCTAGTGATCAGTTCCAACCGCTCTCGGTTAGGCTTGAAGACGTGCGTCGTGCCCTGCTGATTTGTGACGTAGAGTCGGCCGTCGGCGAACACGATGGATCCCCAGTGGTCACCGCCGGGCAGTCGGTCGCGCCACAGGTCCTTCCCCGTGGCCGGATCGATGCATTGGACGGTGCCGGGGCCGGCGTTGGCCATGTAGACAACTCCCTCGACCATCACGCCCGAACCGATGCGCTGCGGTATCCCCTGACTCTCCCGCCATAGTTGGTTGGTCGCGGTCATGTCGCCGCTGCCACCCAGTTTGAAGCCGATCGCTGGACCGTTGAAACCACCCATCGCCACGCCGTAGCCGTCGCCAATGATCGGCGACGTGTAGACCAACTCGCCCTTGGGCAGGTTCCCGAGCCCGCTGCAGGTCCAGATGACGCTGCCCGACTTGGGTTCGTAGGCCACGACGCGAGTCGGCATGCTCACGATGATCTGGTCCTCGCCATTGATCTTCACGACCATTGGCGTGCTCCACGAACCGACGTACTTTCCGCGACTTTGACCCGTGCCACCCTCGCCGCTGTCGCCACCTGGCTCGTCAGTTTTCCAGATCGTCTCGCCACTGGCTGCGTCGAGCGCTGTGACGAACGTTCTTTCGCCCGGTCCACAATTGAGGAGGATCGTCTCGCCGTAGAACACGGGCGACGATGCGAAGCCCCAGATGTGTCGGAACGTGCCGAGATCCTTGGACCATAGTTCTTTGCCATCGTAGTCGTAACAGTACAGCCCGGCCGACCCGTGCCAGACCACGACCCGCTTGCCGTCGGCCGCGGGCGTCGATGGCGCGTGATCGTTGGTCGAGTGGATCATCGGCTCGGGCGCCGCCTCAACCGTCTTCACCCACAACTCCTTGCCCGTCTGGCGATCGAAGGCGAACAGGTGGCGATTCTTGCCGGCGTCGGTCGCACAGGTGACGAAGACGCGGTCGCGCGAGACGATCGGGCTGCCGTTGCCGCGGTCGGGGAGCGGCGCCTTCCATTTGATGTTCCTGTTCGGGCCCCACTCGACGGGCACGTTCTTCGCCGTGGAAATCCCGTCGCCGTTCGGTCCTCGAAACGAAGCCCACTCGCCGGCTGCGGCCGAGGCGGTGACGGCGGCGACGATCAGAGTCGAGATGAAGGGCGATTTCATGGGGGAAACTCCTTCGTTCGAGCATGGTCTGAGGTTCGATCGCAGGCGGGCCTTGTGCGGAACAATCTAATCACGCGACACGACCAGAGCAAGCGGCTGGTGGTGCTTCCAACGGTCAGGCGGTCAGGCGGCTCAAACGAATGGAAACTGGACGTGCCGTGCACGATAATCTGCGGCCGGCAGACGGACCCTGGTCCTGAGGTGAACATCGCCATGCACTACATCGACGCGCACGTACATGTCTGGACTCCCGACACAGGCCACTATCCACTGGCTGCGGGTTTCAAGAAGGAGGACATGAAGCCGGCGAGCTTCACGCCGGACGAGTTGTTCAAGCATTGCCGACCGAGCGGCGTCGATCGCATCGTGCTGATTCAGATGAGTTTCTACAGGTTCGACAACACGTACATGCTCGACATGATGAAGCTGCACCATGGCGTGTTCGGGGGCGTGGCCGTGATCGACCCGCACGCGGCGCGGCCCGACGACGAGATGCGCAAGCTGCTCGCCGCGGGCGTTCGCGGGTTCCGCATCTACGGCGGCTTCTGGAAGGCGGGCCGCCGCTCGGACCAGCATGACGGCGATTGGCTCAACGCGCCGGGCTATGAGCGGATGTTTCGCGCGGCGCCCGACACGGGTCAGTCGATGTGCGGACTGGTCGACGTGGCGGACCTCGCCGCGCTGGACGCGATGTGCAAGAAGTTCCCCGCCGCGCCGGTCGTGGTCGATCACATGGCCCGCATCGGCGTCGACGGCGAAATCCGCGACGCCGACGTCACGGCGCTGTGCAACCTGGCCAAGCACAAGAACACGCGAGTGAAGATTTCGGCGTACTACGCGCTCGGCAAGAAAAAGCCACCGCACGACGATCTGGCGCCGATGATCCGCCGCCTGTTCGACGCCTACGGACCCGAACGACTCATGTGGGCGAGCGATTGTCCGTTCCAAGTAGACAACGAGAAGTACGACGATTCGATCGCGCTCGTCCGCGACCGGCTCGACTTTCTGTCGCCGAGCGACAAGGAATGGTTGCTGCGCAAGGCGGCGGAGCGGACTTTCTTCTAGCGTCGCGCAGCGGATTCAGGGACGCGGCGCGTCTGCTCGCGGCGTGGCGGTGCCCGTCCGCAGCAAGTTGCCGCGGAACATCTCCCAGCGTCCCGTGCCGCTGCCCGCCCGCAATGCATACGCTCGGCCATAGTTCTGCTTGCGCGTCGCGTCGGACGTACCCTTGCCCGCCACGAAGAAAACATCGATCGATCCGTCGCCGTCGAAGTCCGCGACGATCGGTGCGCCGTCGAGCCACTCATAGACGTGACCCTGCACCGTCGCGTCGAACGACCAGATCACGCGGCCGGTTGGCCCGTCGAGCACGCGAAACTTGCGGTCGCTCGCGCCGAAGAACAGGTCCAGCCGACCGTCGCCGTTCGCGTCAGCCACAGCGACGCCGCGTCCGATGCTGCCAAAGCTGTCGGTCTTCCACCGTTCGTCGCCGCGCGCGTCGAGCACGTGTACGCGGCCACTCGCCACGACGACCTCCGAAGCCCCGTCGCCATCGAGGTCCGCGACTGTCGTCGGCGCGAACAGGTAGCCGCCGACCTGCCGTTTCCAGACGACTTGGCCGGCGGCGTCGAGGCAGCACACATCGCCCGCAATCGACGTGGTGACGATGCGCAGCCCGCCGTCGTCAAACACCGAGGCGCCGTGGTACATATCGCCGGCCATGGTGTGCTTCCATAACTCCGCACCGTCTCGACCGTCGAGTGCGCGGACCGCCTTGTCGCCGCGCCACGTGGTGACGATCGCGTCGAGCACACTGTCGCCGTTCAGATCGACCAGCGCGGGTTCCGACTGCACGTGCCCCGGGACCTTCGCGACCCATTTCGTTTCGCGCGTGTCGGCCGCCAACGCGACGACTCGACCGTGTTTGTCGGACCCGGCCATCGTCGCGACGACAATTTCGAGCTTGCCGTCGCCGTCCAGGTCGGCGACCGACGGCGGCGAATCGGTCGAGTTGGGCAACTTGGTTTTCCACGCGACCTTGCCGGTCCCGTCCAGACAGAACAGAGTTCCGGTCGATGAATCGGCGGCCAGCACCTCACGCTTGCCGTCGCCGTCGAGGTCCGCGATCGCCACCGACGCATCAAACGGCCCGCCCTCAGATCTAAACTTCCAGAGCACGCTGCCGTCCTTGGCGTTCACCGCGTAGAGGTGCTCGTCGTTGAAGTACGTGCCGAAAACGATGACGAGCTTGCCATCGAGCTCGCCGATCGCGCCGCCGCCGTACGAAGCGCTGGTGAGATCGACCTTCCAGAGCACCTGTGGCACGTCGGCCGGGCGATCGTCCTGCGACTGCCCGCTGCTCACGACGGTCGCGAGCGACACGCCACACAGCACCAGCCACGCGAGGCCGAGCGATCTGCGAACGAACATGAGTAGCTCCCGGTATTGGTCAAGCACTGCAACCACAGATTACGCGGAATCCGCCGAGAGCGAAAGGACCAGGCCCAAGGCTGCGGAATGTGTAGTTCGGAATCGGTTCGCACAAGTCGCCACCGACGTGCGGCGTCACGTCAGCCGGCGTTCGCGGAGCCAGTCGGTGTGGAAGGCGCCGGGCTTGTCGATGCGCTGGTAGGTGTGGGCGCCGAAGTAGTCGCGCTGCGCCTGCAGAAGATTGGCCGGCAGGCGTGCGCGGCGGTAGCCGTCGAAATAGGCCAACGCGGAACTGAACGCGGGGACGGGAATCCCCAACTCGACCGCCGTGGCAACCACGTGGCGCCAGTTCGATTGGGCCGACGCGACCGCGTCGCGAAAGTACGGGGCGAGCAGCAAGTTCTCCAGTTGCGCGTTGTCGGCGAACGCGTCCTTGATGCGATCGAGGAACGCCGCGCGAATGATGCAGCCGCCGCGCCACATCAGCGCAATGGCGCCGAAGTTCAGCTTCCAGCCCGCCTCGGCGTCGGCGGCCCGCATCTGAGCGAAACCCTGAGCGTACGAACATATCTTCGAGGCGTAGAGCGCGTCGCGAATTGCCTCGATAAACTTCGCCCGATCGCCGCTGTAACGCTCCGCCGTCGGGCCGGCCAGTGCGGCGCTCGCTCGGACTCGCTCGGCCTTCAGCGCCGACAGGCAGCGGGCAAACACCGCCTCGGTGATGAGCATGGTCGGCACGCCGAGATCGAGCGCGTGTTGCGACGCCCACTTGCCCGTGCCCTTCTGGCCGGCCGTATCGAGGATCAACTCCACCAGCGGCTTGCCGGTCTCGCCGTCCGTGACCGTGAAGATGTCGCGAGTGATTTCGATCAGGTAGGAATCGAGCAGGCCCCGATTCCACTCGTCGAACACACGATAGAGTTCTGCGGCGGTGAGGCCCAAGGCCTCACTCAAGATCATGTACGCCTCGCAGATGAGCTGCATGTCGCCGTACTCGATGCCGTTGTGCACCATCTTCACATAGTGCCCCGCACCGCCCGCCCCGACCCACTGGCAGCACGGCGAACCGTCAGCGACCTTGGCGGCGATCGCCTGAAAGATCGGCTTCACCGCAGGCCACGCCGCCGGCGAACCGCCCGGCATGACGCTTGGTCCGTGCCGAGCGCCCTCCTCACCGCCCGACACGCCGGTGCCGATGTACAACAGCCCCTTCGATTCGATCGCCTTCGTGCGCCGATCGGTATCGGCGAAGTGTGAGTTGCCGCCGTCGATCACGATGTCGCCCGGTTCCAGCAGCGGCACGACCTGATCAATGAAGTCGTCGACCGGCTGGCCCGCCTTGACCATGAGCATCACGCGGCGGGGTCGCTCGAGCGCGGCCACGAATTCCTGCAGACTGTGCGCGCCGACGATCCTTCGACCCTTGGCCTGCCCGCTGGTGAACTCATCTACTCTCGACACGGTGCGATTGAACACCGCGACGCGGAAGCCGTGGTCTTCCATGTTCAGCACCAGGTTCTCGCCCATCACGGCCAGGCCGATCAGTCCGATGTCGCAGGCAGGCATGTGAGTCTCCAGGTCCAGCGAAGAATCGTCGTCGCGTCGCAAGGCGGGCTCGCTACTTGAGAGTAGCTATAGCCACGGGTACAGTAGCCCGCAAGGCAAACCATGTCGCCAGCAACGATTTCAGTCTGGGTCGCCGTCGTCTCGTGGTTCGCACTGACCGCGGGCATCGTCGGCGTGCCGCTTGGGATCGCGTACGACAAGCCGGAGTGGATTTGTTCGGGAGTTGCGCTGGCGGTCTATTGGGCCGTCGTGCAGTTGCGACGCCATCGAACCGTAAACGGCCGGAGTTAGGATAGAACCTGATACAGGTGCACAAGAACGAGAGAGACGCTCAGGCTACTGGAATAGCTGCCCACGTATGGCTGGATACGAACGGAGTGGCATGGATCGACGACACGAACGTCAAGGTGATCGAAGTAGCACTGGAACGGATCGCACACGGATCATCGCCCGAAGAGATTCACGATCAGCATCGCGGCCATCTCTCATTGGCCCAGATTCATGCGGCGCTGACCTTCTACTTTGATCACCAGGCCGAGATGGATGCGGAGATCGACCGCCAAGTGCGCGAGTTTGACGCGCTACGTGCGGCCAACTTGAACTCACCCGGCCGGCAGCGCCTGCGCGCTCAGGGCAAACGCCAGTGAGTCTGAAGCTCTACATGGACGTACATGTCCGCTGGGCAATCACCGACGGACTTCGTCGCCGCGGCGTCGACGTGCTGACGGCTCAGGAGGATGGCGCAGAACAACTCGAAGATCCGCCGCTGTTGGATCGGGTTACCGAACTGGGGCGTGTGCTGTTCAGTCAGGACGACGACCTGCTCCGCGAATCGGCGCGACGGCAGAGGCGAACAATTCGGCGGCGTGATCTATTCGCACCAACTCCGTATTACTGTTGGCCAGGCAATCCGTGACTTGGAGGTGATCGCCCAGGTGTACGAACCGTCCGACATGGAAAACCGCGTGGAGTACTTGCCGCTCTAAGTACCGCTCCACACTGAATAGGGTCTGAAACCGGCCTCGGTCGTTTAACCCCGTTTAACCCCGTTTAACCCGCAGCCGCAGGCGAGGCGTGGCTGGCGTTTGTTGTGCCTCGCCTGCGGCTGCGGGTTAAACGAATTCAAACCCCTTTCAGTGTGGAGCGGTACTAAGGACGACTGTCAACAACCGGCGCCGACGAAGAATCACCTGGCCAGCGGCAGTAGCACGACCTTGCGGAACTCGACCGGGTGGCTCTCGGCCTGGAGCGCGATGTAGCCTTCGCTCAACATCTTCTCGCCGTTCTTGATGAGCGGCCGCGCGTCGGCGTCTTCGTCGTCGAGTTGCGGCTTTTCGTATTCAAGCACGGTCTCACCGTTCACCTTGTGCTTGATGGTCGCATTGCCGCGCACTTCGACCTCGGCCGTCACCCACTGGTCGCCGTGGAACGTCTTCGATCGCGAGTTGGTGCAATGGCGCGTGATTAGTTGGCCGCCCATTACCACGTGCGTGCCGGGCGTACAGAGGTTGCCGGTGGGTCGATCGGCCTTGCCGTCGCCGCCGAGAAACTGGACTTCGATCGAGACGGGAAAGTTCTGATCCTTGCCCATGCTCGCGACCGACTGGCTGTGGATCATTGCCCCGCTGTTCCGCAGCGCCCAGCCCGGTCCTCCACGACACTGATCGCCGACGAAGCGATATTCGACTCGCAAGACGTAGTGCGAGAACTTGTCCTTGTAGAAGATGTGACCGAACTTGCCGCCGAAGTCGGCATACTGATCGTACGCGACCTTCATGACGCCGTCTTCGACGCGGAACGTGTTGCCATGGTTGTCGCCCGGCTTGTGGCCCTTGATCTTGACCGTCCAGCCGTCCAGGTCCTTGCCGTTGAACAGGCTGATCCAGCGATCCGGTTGCGGCTTGTCGTCGCCTGCGACGTCAGGGGCCATGGTCAGTGAAATCGCCAGCGTTGCCAATGTCGCGGGTACGAGGCACGCCACACCAAGCCGCCGGCGCGACAGCGTTCGATTGTTCACGATAGTTCCTTGCATCTAGCCGTGGGGCAAGCTTCCAGCCTGCCACCATCGGGAGGAAAGGCAGGCTGGAAGCCCACCCCACTGTTGGTTACATCACCACCGTTCGCGGCTCGGCGGTAGACCACGGCGGCGTGTCGGGCAAGTAGCGATCGAACTCGGCGGCGAGCATTCGTTCGTAAGTGCCGGCGAACTCGCCGCGGATGAACTTGCCGAGGCCCTCGCGGTAGAACCGCTCCCACGAGGCATCTTCGACGCCCGGGTTGATCGGGCAAAACAGTGCGTTGTTGGCGCGGGCGGCGTCCTGGTCGCCGGGCGCGTCGCCAATCATCAGCACGTGCCCCGCGGCGTAGCGGCCGGCCAGCCAGCCGAGCATCTGTTTCTTCGTGCCAACCTCCTGACCGCAGATCGCTGCGGCGTACTGAGCGATGCCGTGTTCGTGCCACTCCCGAGCGAGCGCCTCGCCGGGAGTGGCCGACACGACGATGACGTCCGCATACTCGGCGAGCTTCGCCAGGTTCTCGCGCACGAACGGGAAAGGCGGCACTCCGCGCACGAGCTTCTCGACCGACTCGTTCACGGCCTTGGACCAGCGCAGTGCCTGAGCCAAGTCGGCGTGCCCGGTCGCCTTGGCCGCCGCCTCGAGTGCCGGGTTGGCCAGCTTGGTTTCGGTTTTCGTCCACTGCCGCAGGTTGGGCACATCGGGAATCGCGACGCCCCGCTTGCGCACGTCGGCCCGTTCGGCGAGCAGGTCGAACGTCAGGAGCAATGCGGGGAACCGGTTGATGCCGCGCCATTTGGAATACAGGTTCACGAACTCGGCCGCCTCGCGCGCGTACTTCGACACGGCCTGCAGGTTCCACTCGTTGATCGTGTTCGGGATGAAACACTCCTTGTGCTTCACCTCCATCGTGTCGAACGCGCAGCCGTCCGAATCGATGCCGACGAGGAACTTGTGTTTCGGTTGCAGGTTCTTGACGAGGTCAGCGGGGTCGTTCATGGCTCACCAGTTTTGCGGACGGGTCGTGGTGGGGCCAGAATTGCGGGGAAGCCCGCGAGTGTCAAGGGCGTCCAAGTCGCGCGTAGTCGCGCAGCGTCCGGTTGAATTGGCCGGCGAAATGTGCTTGACTAAATGGCCTTGCGTGATCCTGGGAGTCCGCAGGGACAGTAGCCCGACGCGCCAGCGAGGGACCGGGCCTGATTTCTTGTGATTTCGCCATGTGCCCCCTCGTTGGCGCGTCGGGCTACTGTCCCAGAATCGTGCAAGGCTATTTAGTGCCTGATTGATCACGCCCGGATACGCAAGAAGTCACGCCAGGAGTATCCGCACAATGAGCCTGCCCGTTCGATGGACATGTTTGGTTTGTCTCGCGCTGGCCGGTTGGCTGTCGAGCGCGCCTGTGCCGATCGAGCGGGCCGGGGCGCAGGAACAGCCGGCAGGCGCCACGAGTCGGAGCCAGGAACACTGGTCGTTCCGTGCGCGGTCGTCGCCCGCCGTGCCGACCGTTCGGAACTCGGACTGGACGCGCAATTCCATTGATTCATTCGTACTCGCCACGTTGGAGCAGGCCGGCATCGCGCCGTCGCCCGAGGCCGATCGCGCGACACTCGTTCGACGGCTATCGCTCGACCTCATCGGCCTGCCACCGACGCCGGCCGAGGTCGATGCGTTCGTGACCGACGCGCGGCCCGACGCCTACGAGCGGCTCGTGGAGCGGCTGCTCGCCTCGCCGCATTTCGGCGAACGCTGGGCCAGGCACTGGCTCGACCTGGCGCGCTACGCGGACTCGGACGGCTATGAGAAAGACTCGCCGCGCCCGTACGCATATCTCTATCGCAACTGGGTGATCGATGCGATGAACCGTGACTTGCCGTTCGACCGATTCACGATCGAGCAGCTTGCGGGCGACTTGGCGCCCGGCGAACCGGGCGAATCGCCCGAGACGGCGCTGGCCCGCAACGTCGCCACCGGCTTCCACCGCAACACGCTGACGAACAAGGAAGGCGGCGTCGACCAGGAGGAATTCCGCAACAAGGCGAACGTCGATCGGGTGAGCACCACGTCGACCGTGTGGCTCGGACTGACGCTCGCGTGCTGCGAGTGCCACAACCACAAGTATGATCCGTTCACGCAGCAGGAGTTTTACAGCCTGTTCTCGTTCTTCAACACGAGTCAAGAGACCGACGTGCCGGCGCCGCAGCCGGCCGAACTGGCGGCATACGAGGCGGCGAAGAAGAAGTTCGACGACGAGCACGCGAAGCTCGCCGCCGCGCTGGCCGACTTTGAGAGGGATCAACTGCCTGGGCGGCTCGCTGCATGGGAGGCGGCTCGCACCGGCAAGACGCCCGTGGCCCGTTGGGTTGTGCTCGCAGCGACGACCGCCAGCTCCACCGGCGGCGCGACGCTCACCGAACAGCCGGACGGATCGATCCTCGTCGCCGGCACGAGCCCAGCAACCGACACATACACGATCGAAGCGAAGACCGACCTTGCCGGCATCACCGCGTTTCGCCTGGAAGTGTTGCCCGATGAAAAGCACCCGGCGAAAGGCCCGGGGCGCGTGAAGCACGGGAACTTTGTGCTCAACGAGTTCACGGTGAAGTTCGTGCCGCCGAGCACGCCAGCCCGACGCGCCAGCGAGGGCAACAATGGGCAGCGCAACGACACGTCCAACGAACCCTCGCTCGCGCTTCGGGCTAGTGTGCCGACGGAGCCGCAACCGGTGCCACTCCAAAACGCGACGGCCGATTTCTCGCAAGACAAGTACTCCGTCGCCGCGGCGATCGACGGCAACGTCGCGACCGGCTGGGCCATCGCACCGCAATTCGGCAAGCGGCACGTCGCGGTGTTCGAGACTAAGGAGGACCTGGCTCCCGCGGCCGCCGATTCCCGTCTGACGCTCGTCATCACGCTCGACCAACAATACGGCACCGAACACACAATCGGTCGGTTTCGCATCTCGGCCACGACCGAGCCGCGACCCGTTTCGGCGGACGATCTGCCGGACGACGTGATCGCCGCGCTGCGGACTGCCCCCGCCGAGCGCGATGAGAAACAGAAAGCGGCAGTGACCAAGTACTACCGATCGACCGACGCGGAGTGGAAGAAACTGGACGCTGCGCTCGCCGAGCACGCCAAAAAGGCTCCGCCTGCGCCGGCCACGAAAGCGATGGCGATCGCACAAAACGGAAGCCCGCCGCCAACCCACATCCACATTCGCGGCGACTTTCTTCGTAAGGGCGACGCGGTCGACCCGGGTACGCCCGCCGTGCTGGCGACGGCCGTCTCGTTCCAACCGCGAAGCGCCAAGCCCGACCGACTCGATCTGGCGCGGTGGATCGTCAGTCCGGCGAACCCGTTGACGCCGCGGGTCGCCGTGAACCGGACGTGGCAGTACCTGTTCGGCAAGGGTCTGGTGGCAACCCCCAACGATTTCGGCACGCGCGGCGAGCGGCCGTCGCACCCCGAACTGCTCGACTGGCTCGCCGGCGAGTTCGTCGCGCGCGGCTGGAGCCAGAAGGATCTGATCCGACTGGTCGTCGGCTCAGCAACGTATCGCCAGTCGTCTCGCGCGCGGCAGGACCTTGTCGATCGCGATCCGACGAACACGCTGCTGGCGCGTCAGAACCGCTACCGGCTCGAGGCCGAGATCGTCCGCGACCTCAACCTGGCGGCCAGCGGCTTGCTCGCTCTGACGATCGGCGGCCCGAGCGTTCGGCCGCCGCAGCCTGCCGGAGTCTCGGACCTAACCTACGCCGGATCGGCCAAGTGGAACGACAGCACCGGCGCGGACCGCTACCGCCGCGGCCTCTACACCTGGTTTCAGCGCACCAGTCCGTATCCGATGCTGACGACGTTCGACTCGCCCGACGGCGTCAACTGCACCGTGCGTCGCGAGCGATCGAACACGCCGCTGCAAGCGCTGACGCTGCTGAACGACGCAGTGTTCGTCGAATGCGCCCAGAGTCTGGCACGACGAGCAATCAAAGAGTCGCCGTCGGCTGATCTGTCGGCACGAATCCGTTTCGCATTTCGTTCGTGCATGGCCCGCGAACCAAACACGCAAGAGATGGTTCGTCTGGCGAAACTTCGCGCCGAGCTGCTCGATACGTGTCGCGCCAACCCGGAATCCGCCGCCAAGCTGCTCGGCCCGCAGCCGCCCGCCGGTATCGCGACCGACGAAGCCGCCGCATGGGTCGCGCTGGCCCGGACGATCCTCAATCTCGATGAGTTTGTAACGCGGGAATAGACGCCGTCGCTGGCGGCAGCCGTATAATGTCTCGCGGTGGACCGATCCGCGAATTGACCTTCAGAGCCGAGGCAGGTGAACGATGAGCACGGTGGAAGCCAAAACGTACACGCCCGAAGACCTGCTGGCGATGCCGGACGGCGATCGCTACGAACTGGTCAATGGCGAACTGGTGGAGATGAACGTAAGCCTCCTATCAAGTTGGGTGGCTGGACGGCTGCACAAGCTTGTGAGCGTGTTCAACGATGAGAAGGATCAAGGCCTGGTCTGGCCGGCTGAGGCCGGCGGCCAGTTCCTCCCTGACTCGCCCAACACGGTTCGCAAGCCCGACGTCTTTTTCGTGTGCAAGAACCGAATTACGCCGGACTGGCAGTCGCAAGCGTACTTGCGCATCCCGCCCGACTTGCTCGCCGAGGTGATCTCGCCAAACGATCTGGCGTACGAGGTCGATGAAAAGGTGTTGGAATATCTGCGGGCCGGCGTGCGGCTGATCTGGGTGATCAATCCGGAAACGCGAACCGTGCGAGTTCACCGCGCGGACGGCTCTTACGCTTGGCTCAACGAAGGCGACATACTTGACGGAGAAAATGTCCTGCCCGGTTTTCGCTGTCGCGTCAGCGAATTGTTCCCGGCCACGCCTGCCGCGGCGACAACCGGCTAGAGTTCGTTCAGGAGGTGGTTCGTGGACCCGTTACAAGAAAAGCTGCTTCGCACGCGGCGCGGCTTTCTGACTTCGACCGCCAACGGCGTTGGAATGCTGGCACTCGCTTCGCTGCTCCGCGACGACGGACTGCTCGCGGCCGACACAGCCGCTGAAGACGCCGCGCGACGGGTGAATCCGCTGGCGCTGCGTCGGCCGCACTTTGAGACGAAGGCGAAGGCGTGCATCTGTTTCTACCTGGAAGGCGCGCCGAGCCACATCGACCTCTGGGACCCGAAACCGAAACTGAACGAACTCGACGGCCAGCCGCTGCCCGAGTCGATGACAAAGAACGTCCGGTTCGCGTTCATTCAGAAAGACACCGCTCGCCTGATGGGCTGCCCGCGCACGTTCACGAAACACGGCGAGTGTGGCATGGAACTGTCGGACTTCCTGCCGCACCTGGCGACCTGCGTGGACGACGTCGCGTGGATTCGCTCGATGCACACCGACCAATTCAATCACCATCCGGGCCAGCTCATGATGAACACCGGCTCGGCGTTGTTCGGCCGGCCGAGCATGGGGTCGTGGATCAACTACGGCCTGGGCAGCGAGTCGCGGAACCTGCCCGGCTACGTCGTGCTCACGTCGGGCCGCGGCACAAGCGGTGGATCATCGAGTTTTCAGAGCGGCTTTCTGCCGTCGAGCTACGCGGGCGTGCTGTTCCGCAACAAGGGCGAGCCGGTGCTGAACCTGGCCAACCCGCCGGGCCTGACCGACGACATTCAGGCCAAGACGATCGCCGCGATCGGCGACTTGAACCGCGAGCGACTCGGCGCGGTGGGCGATCCGGAAATCGCCAGTCGCATCGCGGCGTACGAACTCGCGTTTCACATGCAGGCGGCCGCTCCCGAACTCATCGACCTCGGCGGCGAGACTCAGGCCACGCTCGACGCCTACGGTGTCGGCCGGCAGCAGATCAAGAAGGGCGGTCGCGGCGGCGGATCGGGCGGCGACGTGAACGTCTTCAGCTCGTTCGCGACCAACTGCCTGCTCGCTCGACGCATGGTCGAGCGCGGCGTGCGCTTCGTCAACATCTACCACGCCTCGTGGGACCACCACTCGAACCTGAATGAGGAGTTGGCGTTCAACTGCGAGATGGCCGACCAGCCGGTCGCCGCGCTGATCAAGGACCTGAAACAGCGCGGGCTGCTCGACTCGACGCTCGTTCTCTGGCTCAGCGAATTCGGCCGCACGCCGCTCGGCGAAAACCGGCCTGGGTTCGCCAAGGTGACCGGCCGCGACCATCACCCGTTCGCCTTCACGCTCTGGGCCGCCGGCGGCGGCGTCAAGGGTGGAGCGATCTACGGCAAGACCGACGAAATCGGCTGGGGCATCGCCGAAGACCCCGTCCACATCAACGACCTCCACGCCACCGTCCTCCACCTCTTCGGCCTCGAACACACGCGGCTTACGTACCGCTTCCAAGGCCGCGATTTCCGATTGACCGACGTGGCGGGTAACGTGGTCGAGAAATTGCTGGCGTGATGTGGCGCACGCGGCCCGCGTGCTTCGTTCCGCACTGACACGCGAGCCGCGTGTCGCCACAAGAGTCGATCGGGCACGCGGCCAGACTCGCGCGCGGCGAGCGCTAGCACCGAGTAGCGCACGCGGCCCGCGTGCGGAGGGCAACAAAAAGTGCGCAGCGAGATCATCACGCGACGCTCACTTCCCCACTGGTACAAGCCAGGCGCTATTTTCTTCTTGACGTATCGACTTGCCGGCTCACTGCCGCGGGAATTCATGGAGCGATTGCGGTCGCAACGGGAGCAGTTTCTTAAGGCAGCACCCGCCCCAGGGCAGAGTCGGCAACAGCAACGCGATCAAGCGCACAAGATTTGGTTTCGGGATTATGACGCGGCGTTGGATCGAGCCGTAGTCGCAGTGGGAGGGGGCGATGAAATGGGAGACCGCACGCGGGCCGCGTGCGCCACAACCGGTAGCTCACGCGGCTCGCGTGACAGTGGCTCACGCGGCCCGCGTGACAGTGGCTCACGCGGCTCGCGTGACAGTGGCTCACGCGGCTCGCGTGACAGTGGCTCACGCGGCTCGCGTGACAGTGGCTCACGCGGCCCGCGTGACCGCATCGCTAGCGGCTCGCGAGCCAGCCCACTTTGGCTCGCCGACCGGCGAGTGGCGGCGATGGTGAGAGGGAATCTGTATCACCATCACGGCGGCAAGTACTACCTGCTTGCATACTGCATCATGCCGAACCACGTTCATGTCGTGTTGCAACCGACTGCTGAATTCGAGCAGGCGAAATTCGACGACGGACCAGATATCGGCGAACGCGAAGACGGCCGCAGCCCGCTGTGCGAGATCATGCACAGCCTGAAAAGCTACTCGGCCCACGAAGCCAACAAGCTGCTCGGCAAAAACGGCGCGTTTTGGCAGCGCGAGACGTACGACCACTGGATCCGAAGCGAGGAGGAACTGGAACGCATTGTCCATTACATTCAAGCCAATCCGGTCGAAGCGGGCCTGAGCCAGCGGCCAGAAAACTACTTCTGGTGCTCGTGTCACGACCGGTTGTTGCAAGACGGCGAAGTCACTGCCTGGCTGGGATGGAAGTAATCTGTGGCGCACGCGGCTCGCGTGCAATCATGCTGCATGCACGATTCAAACGCTGCACGCGGGCCGCGTGCGCCACTGGTTGCGACTTTCGCACAACGAACTTGGCTGGTAGGTTATGGACGAAGCTCGAGTGTACACATGGAAAACAAGGAATTCGTGCTCGGCTGGGGGACGCTGTCGCTCATCATCGCGGGGATTGCCCAGGGCAAGAACCGGAGCGGCTTGGGCTGGTGGCTGATTGGGCTGCTGCTCGGACCGATCGCGCTGGTGGTGCTGTTGTTCATGGACACGCTGCCCGTGCAAACCAGCATGGAAGATCGAATCGTCCAGCGGATCAGGGACGAAATCAACGACCGATTTCGGCCGACCGCATAGGAGGACTGCCAAATGCATCGCGCGGTTTCATGGCGGCTATTGTTGGCGGCTCTGACCGCGGTCCTGGGCGCGGCCACGATCGGAGGGCTGCGGCCGGACGACCCAGCGCGCGACGCGACCCTGGCCGCCGAGCCGCGCTGGTGGCGCGGCAACCTGCACACCCATTCATTCTGGAGCGATGGCGATGATTTTCCGGAGATGATCGTCGCGTGGTACAAAGATCACGGCTATCACTTCCTCGGCCTGTCCGATCACAACGTTCTCTCGGACGGCGAGAAGTGGATCGACGCCGGGCCCCAGGCCAAGGCCGCGGTCGCCACGGCACTGCCCAAGTATCGCAAGCGTTTCGGCCCGTGGGTCGAAGAGACCGCCGGCCAGGACGGCGCCCGAGTCCGTTTGAAACCGCTCGGCGAGTTCCGCTCGCTCTTCGAGGAACCCGGCAAGTTCATGCTTGTCCAGTCCGAAGAGATCACCGACAAGTTCGAGAAGCTGCCCGTTCACCTGAACGCGACAAACCTGCGCGACCTCATCAAGCCTCAGGGAGGCGGCAACGTCGTCGAGGTCATGCAGAACAACGTGAACGCGGTGATCGCCGAGCGGCAGCGCACCGGCCGGCCGATCCTTGTCCATCTCAATCACCCGAACTACGGCTGGGCCGTCACCGCCGAGGAACTGGCCCAGGTGAAGGGCGAACGGTTCTTCGAGGTGTTCAACGGCCACCCGGGCGTGCGCAACTACGGCGACGAAACGCACGCGAGTACCGAGCGCATGTGGGACATGGTGTTGGCCGCGCGGCTGACCCAGGCCGATGGCGAGGTGCTCTACGGCCTGGCCACCGACGATTCGCACAACTACCACGAATTCGGGCTGAAGAAGGTGAACCCCGGCCGCGGCTGGGTCATGGTCCGCGCTCGGCATCTGACGCCCGAGTCGATCATCACGGCGATGGAACGCGGCGAGTTCTACGCCTCGACCGGCGTGCGGCTCAGCGACGTCGACATCGAGGGCGGCCGACTCTGTCTGGCGATCGACGGCGAAGCGGGCGTGACGTACCGCACCGAGTTCATCGGCACCGTCGTGGTCAACGAAGCCGACAAGCGATCCGACGGCCCGGCGCGACCAAGCGTGAAGCCCGAGGACATCGGCCGAGTCCTGGCGGTGAGCAACGACCTGACCCCCGAGTACAACCTGACCGGCCGCGAATTGTACGTACGCGCCCGCGTGACTTCATCCAAGCCGCATCCCAACCCGTACGCCGAGGGCGACCGCGAGATGGCCTGGACTCAGCCGATCCGGCCCGAGCCACCGAAGTAGCAACTCGGATGGAAGCACGATCATGGCGAACGACACTGCGTTCGAGATGGCCACGTCGAACATTCGGTTTGGGCCGGGCACGACCCGCGAGGTCGGCATGGACCTGGCCGAAATGAAAGTGCGGCGCGTGGTGGTCGTGACCGACCCGACTCTGCGCAAGCTGCCGCCCGTCACGACCGTCCTCGAATCGCTGGATCGCGAGAAGCTGCGCTATGCCGTGTTCGACCGCGTCCACGTCGAGCCGACGCTCGAGTCGTTTCAAGACGCGATCGCGTTCGTTCGCGACGGCGAGTTCGACGCGCTCGTTGCGGTGGGCGGCGGATCGAGCATCGACACGGCCAAGGCCGCGAACTTGTATGCCACGTACCCGCCCAACGATTTCTTCGACTACGTGAACGCCCCGATCGGCAAGGGGCTGCCTGTGCCTGGGCCGCTGAAGCCGCTCGTCGCGATACCGACCACGGCCGGCACCGGCAGCGAGACGACCGGCGTCGCGATCTTCGACATCAAGAAGATGCGGGTGAAGACCGGCATCGCCCACCGACGGCTCAAGCCCACGCTGGGCATCATCGACCCGGACAATACGCGCACGCTGCCCGCGGCCGTCGCCGCCTGCACGGGCCTCGACGTGCTCAGCCACGCGCTCGAGTCGTTCACCGCCATTCCTTTCACCGCTCGGCCGCGGCCCGACCGACCGATCTTGCGCCCGGCCTATCAAGGCTCGAACCCGATCAGCGACATGTGGTCGCTCGAAGCGATCCGCATGGTCGTTCGATACCTGCCGCGCGCCGTTGCCGATCCGTCGGACGACGAGGCCCGCGGCCAGATGCTGCTCGCCGCGGCGTACGCGGGCATCGGGTTCGGCAACGCGGGCGTCCACCTGCCGCACGGCATGTCGTATCCCGTCGCGGGCATGGTCCGCGGCTTCCGCCCGGCCGGCTACGACGTCGATCACGCGATGGTGCCGCACGGCATGTCGGTGATTCTGAACGCGCCGGCCGTGTTCCGATTCACCGCGCCGGCCTGCCCCGATCGCCACCTGCGCGCGGCCGAGATCCTCGGCGCCGACGTCGCGCGGGCCAATCCCGCCGACGCCGGCCGCATCGTGGCCGATCGGCTCATCGACCTCATGCAGCGTCTGGCCATGCCCAACGGCCTCGCCGCCGTCGGCTACACTCGCGACGACATTCCGGCCCTCGTCCAAGGCACGTTGCCGCAACACCGCGTGACCAAGCTGTCGCCGCGACCCGCCGGTGAGGATGATTTGCTTCAGCTCTTCGCCGACGCGCTGGAAGCGTGGTGATCGCCTACGACACTTCTTGCTTCCCGTCGACATTCTGCCAGCAACGATTCGACGTCGGCCCGCGAGCAACGACCGGTTGCGGGGTGAGAATAGGGACCGGGATGATCGAGCGCCTGTTCGAGCGAACGGATCGCCTGGTGGATCTCGGCGCGATGGACGCGCGTCGCGAGCGCGGTGTCGACGCTTGCCAACACCTCGCGCGCGGCGCGGGCACGCCAGTAGTGGAGGTGTCCGATATAGGTGAAGTGTCGGGCGGCAGGCCGGATTTCGAGCATTCGCTCTTCGACGTCGATCTGGCGCCGCGCGCTCGCCGCCCCTTGTTGGGCGAGTGGAAGACCATCGACGCTGCCTGCGTTGTGCAGATCAATCGCCGCACGTAGCTGTTGCAGCGCCTGGCTGTCGGGATTCTCGTGCGCCGACACGAACGTGACCCACAGAAACAGCATCGGCGCCCCGAAGTAGAGACCCTGTCTGAGCAGAGTGAGGCCGGCGCTCGATCGACGCTGCCGGTCCCACCAGGATGTGGCGAGCTGCGTCCGATCGGTCTCGTCCATGGCAAGGTTCTGTCGGTTTTCCTGGTGCCTGACTTTCCAGATGAAGCCGTCGTAGTAGTAGTGCAGCAGCGTTGACGTGAACCCCAATGCGAAGAACACGCCCGCGTACCATCGCATCGCCGACTGTTGCATTCCCGCGGAATCGAGCGCGGTCGCGACAATCCGGGCCATCTGACGTTGCCCCGCTTCGGAGATCACCAGTCCATACGCAACCGACAGCACGAGGTACAACACCGCAACCACCAACCCGCCACGCAAGAACGCGTGCCGCAGCCACGGGTTCCGAAATCGCTCGCCCTGTCCCGCCAGGCTCCTGTTGTATTTCCAGACAATGACCATGTACTGCGAGACGTGTACCATGTTGACCGTCGCGAAACCCACCGCAAACGTCCAGCCCGGCGCGAGTTGTTCGATCAACTGATTCGGCACGTATGCAACGTAGACCACGCCAAACGTCAGCACGAGCAAGACGATCTTGGGCACACTCACGTAGTAGCCGTTCAAGACGCACCAGCCGAGATAGGCCGCATACACGACCGTGCATGCCAGCGCCACGACCAACAACGTGAACTCGACCACCGGATACACGCCGGAATCGAAAAGAAGCAGCAACGAAAGACCGTGTTCAGCGTAGAAGCGATACAACAGTTCCGGCAGCCAGCTTGCCGCAGCAACGAGCATGTACACGTACCACGTCGCCGAGATCATCAAGTCCATGCGTGCGGCCAACCAGCGCGGCGATCGGTTCGGCCGATCGTAAATGCGCATGAATCCGTAATGCTGCATCAGGAAGTGCCACGGATCCCAAACCGTCAGGATCACCATGAGGAACAGCAGATACTCCGGGCCAGAGCCCCGTCGTATCGCGATGGCCACGACGCACATGGCCAAACCGAACGGCACGACCGGTCCCAAGAGGAGCGTCCAGCGAAAGCGTCGCAGCAAGTCAACGTCGGTGTAGACGCGCAAGAACGTCGGGAAGTGGTGGGCGACGGTGCAAACTGCATACGTGACCAGTACCGCGGTAGCACCGAGCGTCCGAAAAGCCCAGACTCCCCACACAAGTGCGATTGCCGGCGCCGCGACGATGCAAATCCAATCGCATCGGGGACTAACCAGCCAGTTCTGTCGCGGCCGCGCAGCCGATCCGGCCGACATCGGCAAAGGAGTGTGCAGTGAGCCTACGCTCATGAGATCTGCCTTCCGGTTGTATCGCTGAGCGATGGACCGTCCGTGACAGCGGTGCTGCACGGGCGGTCAGCGGTCGATCTTGCGAGCATGTTCAGCGGCGCATCTGACAAACTACGCCGCACAGCCCTGACATGTCAATCACTCGGGCGCACCGAGGCGCACACCCTTAGCTGCGCCGTGGTCGATTCACAGAGTCGCGGGCACAAGCTCGATCAACTCGACCGCGTCGAAGAGCGCCGTGCCGTCTTCGGCGATCATGCGAATCTCGGGCAACTCCGCGGCGGGGTCGGCCGGGGCGTGTCCCAAGGGCTTCCCGTCGAAGAAGGCCAACCACCGGTCTTGGCGCCTTTCGACGCGCAGCTCGTGGTAGTTCACGGCGGCGTCTCGATCGGGCGGCGGAAATCGTACGGCGTCGGACATGGGCTTCAGCGCCTGACGGTCCCGCTCGATGCGGCCGAACCGAACGCCGTCGCGCGCAACGCGCAGCACGTAATGCGCTCGACCGGCAGCCGCGGCCGGCATGATTCCGAAGTGCAGTTCGACAGCCGACGCGGTCTGCAGGTCCACGAGCATGCTTAGCCGGTAGCTTTCGAGTGATCGACCGCCGCGCTGGTCCGGCTGCGGCAGTTGGCGGGTCGCCGCGCCGCGACCCGACAGGACCTTGCCGCCTTCCGCGTCGACGCCATGTTTCCACACACCCTGCAGCGCATGCCACACGGTGATCGCCGATCCGTCGTAGAGCGCGCGGCCCCAGCCCGATGGGACCATGGGCAACTCGCCGGCGGGCGCCTGCCCACGCGGCCCGAACCAGCGCCAGGCGAACACCGCCAGCGCGACGACGATCGCCGGCAGCGCCACAAGCATCGCGCGCCGCCAAAGCACGGATCGCGCTCGGTTGCTGGCCGACTCAGGCAACTCCGTCACGCCGCCGAATTCAGCAGATGGCGCGATGGCGACGGTGTCGGGGACTGCCATCGAATCTTGGACGAGAAACTCCGTCGTGGCCTGCAGCGCCTGCGGCACACTCGGCCGATGAGCCAGCCGGTCGATGCGATCGAACAACCCGTGGTAGTCGGCGATCCGCCGCGAAACGTCGTGCTCCATCATGGCGGCCACCAACTCGTCCGATTCGGCGGACACGTCGGGGGCGGCGTCGCGTACGCGCGGGGCAGGGCCGCTCAGTTTCTTGGCGACAATCTGGGCGAGCGACTTGCCCTCGAACGGAGTGACTCCGGCAAGCATGCGAAAAGCGGACACACCCAGCGCGTAGAGGTCGGCGCGGTGATCGACGTCGGAGCCTTCCAATTGTTCCGGGGCCATGTACTGCGGGCTGCCCACGGTGGCACCGGTCATCGTGATCCGCGTGTCGCGCTGGTGGTCGCCTTTGAGCAGAGCGACGCCGAGATCGGCGAGTTTGACCATCGGCATGCCGGGCGGCAGGGGCGATCCTTCGGGCGGCGCGACGAGCAGCAGGTTGGCCGGCTTGACGTCGCGATGCACGACGCCGGCGGCGGTTGCGTGGGCCAATCCCGCGGCCGCCTGACGCACCAGCCCCCAGGTCGTCGGCTCGTCGAGTCGCCCGCGCCGCGCGATCAACTGATCGAGGCTCTCGCCTTCGACCAGTTCCATCACGAAATAGACGCGGCCCGCGTGCCGGCCGAAATCGTAGGCGGCGACGATGTTCGGGTGCTTCAGACGCGCCGCCGCGATCGCCTCTTGCTCGAACCGAGCCAGGTCGCGCGCGTCGGACATGCGGCTCACCAGCACCGTCTTGAGCGCGACCAGCCGGTCCAGATTCTTCTGCCGCGCGCGGTACACGACTCCCATGCCGCCCCGGCCGAGCACATCGACCAACTCGTAGCCAGGCACGACATCGGCCGGGCGCAGCAACGATTCGATGATGTCGATGTCCGAAGCGTCGAGCAGTCCCTTTTCGGCGGTCCACTGTGCCGGCGACTTGCCACGCGCCGCGTCGTCGCTCGCGAAAGTCTCGGCCGTCTCCGCTGCGAGCAACCGCAACCGCGTCGCGATGGCAAAGAAGTCCCTCTTCGTTTCAGCGTGCGAATGATCTGCCATGGGTGCCGTAAGCGTAACCGACCTGTCGAGGCCATATCAACGTGTCAGCTCGCGAGTGCACGGATGGTCTCGCGCAAAGGCGCAAAGACGCGAAGTCTGGAACCCTGCGCTCCGTCTCCCACCTTCGCGCCTTCGCGCGTTCGCGTGAGATACTCTTTGACCGTTGCTCGAAAACGCGCGGTGGCCAGCCGAGGCGATCTTTGTTACCTTCGCTCGCCATGACCATGAGCAATCTCATCCTAAAACTCGGCATTCCGGCCGGCAGCCTGCAAGAGGCGACGGCGGAACTGTTTCGCAAGGCGGGCTGGAACATCTCGTTCGCCTCGCGATCGTACTATCCGGCGATCGACGACCCGGAAATCCAGTGCATTTTGATTCGCGCTCAGGAGATGGCCCGCTACGTCCAGGACGGCGTCATGGACGCGGGCCTGACCGGCTACGACTGGGTGGTCGAGAACCGGGCCAAGGTCCACGAGGTCGCGGAACTGGTCTTTTCCAAGGTCAGCCGCCGACCGGTCAAGTGGGTGCTCGCCGTGCCGAACGATTCGCCGATCAAAACCGCGAAGGACCTAGCAGGCAAGCGGATCGCTACCGAGGCGGTGAACCTGACGACCGATTACCTGACGCGGCACGGCGTCGCCGCCCACGTGGAATTCTCGTGGGGGGCGACCGAGGTGAAACCGCCGCACCTGGCCGACGCGATCGTCGAGGTGACCGAGACGGGCAGTTCGCTGCGCGCGAACAACCTGCGCATCGTCGACACGGTGCTCGAAAGCACCACGCGGCTGATTGCGAACGAGCAATCGTGGGCCGACGCCTGGAAGCGCCGCAAGATCGAGAACATCGCGCTGTTGTTGCGCGGGGCGATGGCCGCGGCGGGCAAGGTGGGCCTGATGATGAACGTCCGCCGCGCCGACCTCGAGCGCGTGCTGGCGATCTTGCCCGCACTGCAGAACCCGACGATCTCGTCGCTGTCGAATCCCGACTGGGTCGACGTGAACACGATCGTCGACGAGAGCATCGTGCGCGACATCGTGCCGAAGCTGAAAGCGGCGGGCGCGTCGGGGATCGTCGAGTACCCGCTGAACAAGATTATTGAGTAGGGACGACTCGATGCGCGGATTCCTGCTCGTCTTCGGGATCGTTTGCCTGTGCGTAGGGGCCGAGATCCTGATCGTCGACAAGGTCATCATCCACGACTTCGGCACGGGCAAGCCACGATCGGAAGCGGACCGCCTCTTCGACCTGCCGGATTCCGCCGGTTACGTGCTGGTCGCCCTGTGCATCGTCGCGTCGATGTATTTCATGGCCCTGGGTCGTCAGCGAGAGAAGTAACCGAGTCCGATCGCGGTGAGATTGTTCGGGCGTTTGGTCTACTCAGAGCTGTCGATGCTTGAGCCAGTATGCACGGAATGAACGCAGGCGCGGCAACGACTCGCGGTCTTTTTGTCGGTTCGTAGCGGCCTTGCTGGCGATGATGTCGTCCAGATGGCAGACCGGAAACCCTTCGACATCGACTCGCCGCGCCCACGCATCTTCGAACCGCTCGATGCCGTCCGGAGCGAACACCAAGTCCAAATCGAACGGTCCGTTCTTGAGTTGGACGAAATCCTTGGCCGCCTCAATCTCCGCCGCCTGGCGTTCGTTCAACGCAAAGCCCAATTGACGCAAGGCGGAAACGAGTGCCAGACAGTTCGGCGGTGATGGGTCAACGAAGATGTCGGCGTCCTGCGTGGTATCCGGGAAACCAAGCAAGATCGCGCCGGACTTGCCAATGAACAGATAACGCACGCCCGATTGGGCCAACGTATCGCGGATTTCCTGGGCCTGTCGGTACTCAAACGCGCCCATAACCCAACCAGACCGGGAGCTTCTCTTCGCACCAGCGGCGGTACTCGGCCATCGTGTCGAATGACCGGAATGTGGCGTCATCCAGCACAGGCTTGTACGTGCGTATGAAGGCATATCGAAACCGGGTCTCGAGCGGTCGCCGCGCCGCGGCCTCAAACTCCGCCAGCCAGTTCGCTGGAATATCGTCCGTTTCGCATGCCTGAACTGACTCTGGTCGCTGTGTCGTAATCGAATTGTCCATGGTTTCGTTGGCGGTTCCAGGGCACGAGGCTCACAAGATCAGCCTAACGGTCAATAGGGACCCTACGCCGATCATTTCTCTCGGACCTTCTCGAGGTATTCCTTGGCCTGCTTCTTGTACTCGCGCGGGATGTTCTGCCGGTTGACCGCGTCGCTGGCCGCAGCGGCATCGGCCTCGAGCGTGCCTTCGACCTCGATCGTGCTCTCGCCCTTCATCTGCTTGCCGGTTACCAGTCCGGTCACTTCGATCTTGCCCTTGGGGTTGATCTTCGACTTGGCCTTTGTGTTGAAGAACTTCGTCGCATCTTCGGCTTCGTCCCGCTCGCCCTGCCCACGTCCACTGTTGTAGCGACCGCTACCGGATTGGCAGGCCGGTCAGCCGCCCCCGCCGCAGTTCTTGCACACCATCGCGTTCTTCATGTCGGCCAGTTGGTTCATGGCCTCTTCGAGCATTTCGAGTTCCTGCAGTTCGTTCATGAGTTGCTGCAGGTCGGCGCGGCTCAGGTTCAGCGACTCGGCCGCTTTTTCCATGTCGCCCTGCTGCATCGCCTCCTGGGCCTGGGCCATCTTCTGAGCCAGCTCGGCGAGTTTTTCGAGCTGCTTCGCTTGGGCGTCGAGTTTGGCGAGTTCCTTCTTGATCTGGTCGTCGGGCATGCCGGCCTTCTTGAGTTGCTCTTCAAGCTGCTTCTTGCGTTCTTCCACGTTGGCGAGTTTTTCCAGTTGGTCCTTCAATTGGTCGAGCTGTTTCTGCAGGGCCTTCATCTGGGCCTCGTCCATCTTGCCGCTCTTCATTTGCTCGGCAAGCTTGGACAGTTCGTCGGCCGCCTTCTTGAAATCGCCCTGTTTCATGGCCTCGGCAAACTTGTCGGCCGGTCCGGTCTCGGTCATGCTCTTGAGCTTTTCGAGTTGCTTCTGCAATTGCTCGGACGAGCCGAGTTTCTCGCGCCGCTCCTTCAGCGCGTCCTGGAACTCGCTCATCTTCGCGAGCGCCTTCTTCTGGTCCATCTCGGGGCCGTCTTCGACGGCGTCCTTGGCCTTGGTCGCCAGCTCGGCGAGCAGCTTTTCGGTCTCGGTCAGGCCCGACTCCTTGGCCTTCTGTTGTTGCTCTTCAATTCGCTTGGTCAGCACCTTGGTGGACTGCTTGATCTGGTCTAGTTCCTTCTTGTTGTCGACCTTGGCCTCGACAGTGCCGGACTTGTCGATCTTCAGGAACGAGGCGACGAGGAACATGAGGATGGCGGGCACGAGCGGCACCCAGGCCATGCGGGGCAGCGCGAAGCCGAACTTTTCGCCGACGTCGATCGTCTCGACGCGCCGGGCCGTGTCAGTAATGAGTGCGGTGCCGGCCGGGGTCTCGCGCAGGTCTGTCGGCAGCGTGAGCGTGCTCGATACTCGCTCTTTCAGGGCGAAGGCCTCGTCGAGCGCCAGCGCCGCATCCAGCGAACTGGGCCGACGGAAGATCCAAATGACGAGGGCCGCCAGCACACCCAGACCCAGGCTGGCCGCTACCGTAACCCACGGCTCGACGATCGGCCGCCAGAACTTCTCGACCGTGATCCAGCCGAGCGCGGCGGTCAGCGACGCAACCCAGCACCACACCAGTATCTCGGCGAACTGCTGAACGCTGAGGCGACGCCAGACACGACGGACCTGTTTTTCGAGTTCAGCCATGGCAGACTCCGATTCGAGGTGAACACTGTCCCCTGCTCAAGATTTCGGGGCGGGTCGGCTAGGGGAATGATAGCTGTTGCCCCCGCTTGCCGCCAGCAGAATTCTTGCCGAGAACCGTGTTTCAAGCAACGATACGGCTGGGTGGCAGGGTCGGAGTCTGCGACGGCCCTGACTGATTCATGCATGTCGCCCATTCACAGGGCCGTCGCAGACTCCGACCCTGCCACCCAGCCGCCAATTCTGAATTCTCCTCTCGGACTTGTGCGGGCTGGCGTACGTCCCTACCTTGTAGATTCCCGTTTGAGGCGACGAGACGAACACCAGGGGCCAGAACACATGGACTACTTTCACTACCAAGACGGCCGCCTCTTCTGCGAAGACGTGCCCGTCAGCGAGTTGGCCGAGCGGTTCGGCACGCCGCTGTGGGTGTACTCCAAGCGGACGATCCTGCACCACTACCACCAGCTTACCACTGCGTTCGGCGAGTTAAGCCCGCTCATCTGCTACTCGGTAAAGGCGAACTCAAATCTGGGCGTGCTGCGTGTGATGGCCGAGGCGGGGTCTGGGTTCGACGTGGTTTCGGCGGGCGAGTTGGTGCGCGTGTTGAAGGCGGGCGGAGCGGCGGACAAGGTCGTGTTCGCCGGCGTCGGCAAGACCGACGAGGAGATTCGCTTCGCGATCGAACAGGGGGTGATGCTGTTCGACGTCGAAAGCGAGGCGGAGCTGGAACGCATCGCCGCGATCGCGCGCGAGCTGGGCCGCGTCGCCCCGGTCGCGCTGCGAGCCAATCCGGACGTCGACCCCCAGACGCACCGCTACATCTCGACCGGCAAGAAGGAATCGAAGTTCGGCCTCGATCTGGAACGGGCCGGTCGGATTGCGCGGGACGCGCGGAGTATGCCGGGCGTGCGGATGATCGGGCTCCACATGCACATCGGCTCGCAGATCACTCAGACCGATTCGCACGCGGACGCGGTCGCCAAGGCGGTCAGATTCATCGGCGAATTGCGAGCGATGGGCCACCCGATCGACTGGTTCAACTTCGGCGGCGGATTCGGCATTCACTACCGCAAGCAAGAGGCGCCGCCGGCCGCCGAGTTTGCGCGCGTGATCGTGCCTGAGGTGCGTACGACCGGATGCCGGTTGGCCCTAGAACCTGGTAGATTCATCGTCGGCAATGCGGGTATACTCGTTAGCCGCGTGATATATACAAAGGTGTCGGGCGACAAGCGGTTCCTGATTCAGGACGCCGCGATGAACGACTTGGTTCGCCCGACGCTGTACGAGGCATTTCATCGCATCTGGCCGGTGGAGCCGACGGGCGTGCCCGCGCCGCCCGACGATTTCGAGGCCGGCATCCCTGGCACGGACGCGTGGGACGTGGTGGGTCCGGTGTGCGAGAGCGGCGACTTTCTCGCAAAGGATCGGCGCCTGCCCGCGATGAACCGCGGCGACCTGTTGGCCACCTTTTCCGCGGGCGCGTACGGCATGGTCATGAGCTCGAACTACAACACGCGGCCGCGCGCGGCCGAGGTGCTCGTCGACGGCGGCACGTACAGGTGCGTCCGCCGCCGCGAGACGCTCGACGACCTGCTGGGTCCAGAACTGGATGTGGGATGAGCTTCAGCCACTGGGCTGGGGCGGTGGTATATTTCCCCTCTCCCCGCGTGGGGAGAGGGCAGGTGAGGGGTGTCCAGGAGAACGACCGTCGCCATGAACGCATCTCAGTCGGCTCGCGTCTGCGCACTTCTCGCCGCCGTCGTAATGTACGGCAACCACGCTTTCGCTCAAGACGCGAAGGCGGCGGCCGATTCCGGCGATCGCACGCTGCGGCTGCTCAAGGCGCCCGAGACGCCGGCCGAATTTTGGGACGCCGTCAAGTTCTCGCTCAACGTCGGTCGCGCCGATGACGCGGCCAAGTACCTCGATCGACTGCTCGCCAGCGATCCGCCCGTCGAACTGCTGCTCGAAATCCGCGAGCGCGACGCGGCCACGATGTTCCCGAAACTTGCCGCCGCGCCTGAACTCACCGAGAAGGGCCTCGCTCTGGTGCGAAAGATCGAAGAGGCCGCGGCGACCCGCGCACGCGACCCGCAGCGCATCCAGCAGTTCGTCGAGTACCTCACGCGCTCGCCTCAGCACCGTGCTTACGGCATCGCGCAACTCCGCAGCGCCGGACCCGACGCCGTGCCGTACCTGCTCGCCGCCGTCGCCGACCCGGCGCGGGCCGAGCACCAGAGCACCGTCCTGATGGCGATGGAAAAGCTCGACACATCGGCGGTGCCGCCGCTGGTCGCCGCGCTCCAGACCGAAAACGGCGCGATCCTGCCCGCCGTGATCAGGCTGTTGGGAGTGTTGGGCGACCGCGACGTCGTGCCGCACTTGCGATTCGTGGCCGAGTCGCCCGACTACCCCGACGTCGTTCAGACGGCGGCCCGCGTCGCGGTCGAACGCATCGTCGATCGGCAGTATGCCGACCAGCCCGCGGCCGCCGACGCGCTGACCGCGCAGGCAAACCGATACTACGAGCACCAAGTGCGACTACGGACAACGGCCGCCGGCGCCGTGCGGCTGTGGCGCTGGGTTCCGCGCGAGGGACTGAAGGCCGAAGAGGTCAGCCCGAGCTACGCCGAGGAGTATTTCGGCCTAGGCCACTGCCGTCAGGCGATCGCGCTCGACCCGAACCACGAACCGGCGAAGCTCACGCTCGTGAGCATCGCCATCGAGAAGGCGTACGAGCGGATCGGCGTTGACCAGCCGCTCGGCGAAGGCCCCGGCACGATCGCCGCCGAGTCGCTGGCTGCCGGGCCGGAGCTGCTCGGCAAGGTGCTCGTTCGCGCTCTCGACGAGGGTCGCTCGGCGGTGGCGGTCGGCGCGCTGCGTGCGCTGGCACAAACTGCCAACGCAAACGTGCTCGCCCCGCTGCCCGGCCGCGCGTCGCCGCTGGTGCTCGCCCTGACCGCGCCCGACCGGCGTGTTCAGTTCGCCGCTGCTGAGGCCATGCTGAGCATGCGACCCGACAAGCCGTTTCCGGGTTCGAGCCAGGTTGTCACGGTGCTGGCCCGCGAACTGGTCGGCAACGGCACGCCCCGCGCGATGGTGATCGATCCGAACTCGGTGCGCGCCGGTGCGCTGTCGTCGCTGCTGCGCGAGGCCGGCTACGAGGCGCAGGCGCTGCCGAACTCCGCCGAGGCGTTTCCGATCATTGCCGACTCGGCCGACTTTGAACTGATCGTCGTCGACCCCGACATCTTCGACCCGAACCTAAGTCCGACGCTGGCGAACTTCCGCGCCGACCCGCGCACGGCGGGCGTGCCGATCGCCGTGGTCGGCGACGCCACGATGCAACTGCAACTGGCCAAGCTCGAACGACGCTACGCGCGAGTCAAGTACTTCGAGCGGCCGGCAAGCCTGGACCTGCTCAAGCTGCAGCTCAAGACGTTGCGCGGCGTCGCATCCAAGCCGCTGACGGCGTCGGAACGGGCCGAGCATGCGCGGCGATCGGCCGCGTGGATCGCGCGGATCGCTCGCGGCGAAATCCGCGGGATCGACCTGCGACCCGCCGAGTCGGCGCTGCTGAAGGTGCTCGGCGACGAGACGCTCGGCGCCGACGTACTCGTCGCGGCGGGCGCCCTGCCCAGCGTGCAGATCCAGGCCGCCATGGCGCAGTTGATCTTGAACGAGTCGACCGCGCCGGCCATTCGCGTCGAGACGGCGAAGCAACTGACGGCCGGTGTGCGACGGTTCGGCCTACTGCTCGACACCGACCAAACCGCGGCCGTTCAGAGCCTGGTCGACTCGGCCGACGATCCGACGTTGCACCAGGCGCTTGCCGCGCTGGTCGGCGCGATGAGGCCTCGACCGGGCGACGTCGCCGCACGGTTGATGCAGTACCGAACTCCCGCGTTCGACCCGGCCGCGGCCAAGCCCGAAGAGCCGGCCGAACCGGCGCCCGCCGAGCCTGCTGCACCGGAAAAACCGGCCGCGGGCGCAGCTCCTGCCGGCGGGCCGCCCGCCGCAGACGGCTCGAAGCCCGCCACAGGCGCCGTGCCGGCCGCCCCACCGGCCAACGAGTAAGGGCATCGCGGGCATGAACCCCTGGTACGCCAAGTCGGCTGTGCTTCTAGCGAGTGTCCTGTTGGTTGTTTTGCGTGCACCGCACGGCCGCCGAAGCCGCCGAGTCGCAGTCCGCAAGAGCCACAGGGGAACACTCGAGATCGTCTTGTTGACGATGGCGTGGATTTCGTTCTTCGTCCCTCTGGTTTGGATCGCGACGCCGTTGTTCGAGTTCGCGGACTACCCGCTTCACCTCGCCCCGTTTGTCGCGGGCGCTTTGTGTCTTGCGCTTGGCCTGTGGCTCTTTCACCGATCGCATATGGACCTTGGCGCCAACTGGTCGATCACGCTCGAAGTGCGCGAGCAGCACCGGCTTATCACCGACGGGCTGTATCGCCGTGTGCGGCACCCGATGTACTTGGCACTCTTGATCTACTCGGCGGGCCAGGCACTCGTCCTTCCCAACTACGTGGTCGGCCCGTCCTACGCGGTGGCGATGGCGTTGCTGTTTGCCCTGCGCGTTGGCCCTGAGGAGCAGATGATGCGCGAGGAGTTCGGCGAGCAGTACGAGGCGTACGCGCAACGGACCAAGCGACTGGTGCCGGGCATTTGGTAGCTTCAAGTAGCGTCGCCGCCCGAGGATGATGCGGCAACGGCCCTGCTTCCTGTGTAGAATGTTCGCCGGAATTCC
>Ga0185317_100076_pt1 | contig 39903 bp, 30 predicted proteins | sample DevilsHole_FD_128020 | JGI IMG/M metagenome (GOLD analysis project Ga0185317, IMG submission 128020) | Groundwater microbial communities from Devils Hole, Nevada to study Microbial Dark Matter (Phase II) - Devils Hole (SPADES assembly)... | ecosystem: Environmental > Aquatic > Deep subsurface >...
TGGGAGTCCGCAGGGACAGTAGCCCGACGCGCCAGCGAGGGACCGGGCCTGATTTCTTGTGATTTCGCCATGTGCTCCCTCGCTGGCGCGTCGGGCTACTGTCCCAGAATCGTGCAAGGCTATTCAGTGCTGGTGCCCCGCGTGCGGAGCAACTCCGCCGCCGGTCTTGTTCTTGATCGCCAAGTGAAGCTGATACGCGCCGGTGACCACGATGTGCTCGCCGGGGAATACGCTGCCGTCGTTGGCGAGCACGGCGGAGCGCTGGTCCTGATATTCGACGTGGACTGTGCGTCGCTCGAACAGATCGCCATTGCGCTGGAAGACGAACGTCTCCGCGCCCTCTTGCACGACAGCTTCGGCCGGCACGACCAGTCGGTTTGGCCATTGCTCGACCGGAACGAGCAGTTGGACTCGCTGCCCGGGTTTGTGTTTCCATGCAATAAACCGGTGACCTTCCTCGGTGCGCGAGTCGCGCACGACTTCGTTCTGCAGATCGACGTAGAAATGGAACGCTCGGCTGTCGCGGTCTACTGCGTTGCTGACGTAAACGATGCTCAAGTCCTCGACGATTTCCGTTTTCGCCGTGCCGCTTTCTAACGAGGCCGCAACCTTCCAGTTTCTTGCCAGCGCGTTCGTGATGAGTTGTGCTTCGCGCTCAAACGCCCGGCCTTCGACGTAAAGCGAAGTGTGGTCGCCCAGTTTGCACAGCGGCTTGCCTACCTCGACATGTTGGCCTTGATCGACAAAGAGCTTCTCTAACTCGAAGAACCGTCTCGTGCGGGGCGGGACCAAATCGGTGTGCTTGTCCTTCTGCGGATCAATCGCCGCCGCTTGAGTGACTTCCTTTTCGGTCGAGGCCGCTTCGATGGTCTTCTTCAGGGTCGTTTCGTCGCCGTTTTCCGATGAGTTTGCCCGGCTCCTTTTCGGTTCCTTCACAACATTACCGGGCGCAAAGACAAGCACCTCCTGCAAGAGCTTGCGATCGTTCAAGATGCCCAGAACCTGTTCTTCGGACAGCCCGTGCAAAACCAACGCCTGAGTCTGGGCGCGTTGCACGGCTGCGAGCTTCTGCTGATCGTACTGGCGTTCCACTTTCGTTTTGCCGGGGATCACGCCCTCGGTGATCTTGTCGATCCGAGCGATTTCGCGCGAAACGACATCCAACTCCTCCGTCGTCTTGAGCAGGTCGGCCTGAGCCTGCACGATTTCTTCGTGCGTCAGCCGCAATCGAAAGAGCGGATCGCTCGGCTCGACCGTCTCACCTGGCAGCGGGTACACCTGCCTCACGACGCCGGCTATCGGGGCCGTGACTTCGACATCGCTGTGCCCCGGTTTCTCGACGACAATCCCTGGCACCGTGATCGTTCGCGAGAACGTCGCCGGATCCAAGCTGATCGTTTCCAGGCCGATGTTCTGCTGCGCCTGCTCGCTCAGTTCGATGCGGTTTTCATCATCGGCCGTCACCTTGTCATGAGCGTGATCGTGGCCATCCGATGGGTGCGCCGGATCGAGCCAAACCGCGACGGCCGGTCCCCAAGCCGGACGAGTGACGATGAGCAAGGCGACGACGCCGACGATTGCAACCGTCGCGATGATCCTCGCGATCAGATTTCGTGTCATGACGTTCTCCTTCTGGGCGGCCCAGTCGTAACCATTAGACGCGAGATCTTCTTGAGCATTGTCGTTCTCCTTCCGTGGGAAAAAGTCTGGGATCGGCGATTGACCAGCGCACCGGCCTTGTTTTCGAGCGCGCGCCGGCGAATGCAGATTCAGCGAATCGGCAAAACGACGATGGCGTCAGAAGGGTTTGATTAGACGAGCAAGACTTGGAGTTGCAGATGAAGTCGGACATGGCGGCTGCTCGCGAATCGCAGTTGGGCATCGCCACGGTTGTGGGGAGCGACAAGTCGAGCACGGTCGGCCGCGGCGGACTGGTCTGAGTTGTCGACAGTGCGCTCAGGCTCAGGTTCGCTGCTCGCCTTGCTGCGGACAAACACGCAATGCGCTTGTTGGCAATTGCCGTGCCCCGAACCGTGCTGATGTCCGCACGGTGCAGAGCTGGACGTGTGCGCTGAAAATGAGCCTGGACAGCCGCCAGCGGACGGCAAGCCGACCTCCGTCGGATGCCCATGATGCGAGCCGCACTCTGTCACAACGTGAAAGAGGAACAACCCGGCGACCAGGAATTGCAAACTTTCGCGACGCATTTGAAAGCCTCTTCCGATCGAGCCCGATCGAGCCACTTGTGAGAATTATCGACCATCTCGATACTTTGACTCAACTCCAGTTAGTCACTTCCGCCCGCCGCCGATTCCGCACCAGACGATCCCGACTCTCGTGAGCGTAGTGCAGGCGGCCCGCCTGCAATGTCGTCAAAGGAAGCCGCAGGCGAGCCGCCTGCACTACGACTTCCTTGGGAGACTCAAGTTGAGTCGCACCTCATTCGCTGAACCGTTACTTTTCATCCTGCTTGATTTCGGCCTTTCGCATGTTGTCCTCCGGCGTGGGCGGCTCCTTGCCGTATTTGGCTTCATACCGGGCCGCGAACTTCTCGAATCGGGCGGGGCTGCAGATGAAGCACTGCGACTCGGCGCAGTCGTGCTCTCTGCACCAGTCGCCTTTCCTTTTGAATTCGGCAGCCGCCTTGGTGCTGCACATGCTGCACTCTTCCTCGGGCACGCCGTGTTCCGGGCACCACCAGCCGCTGTGATCGCCTGCGGTGGCGATGCCGGTATCTTTCGCCGGTCCTTTGTCTTTCTGACCGGTGCTGTCCGACTGGCCGCAGCCGCTGGCAATCAAGGCGAGCCCGGTGAAAACTGGCAACAGGACGACTCGGTGCAATGCGCTCACATTCATGATCTCCTCCTTTGAAGGGGTCGAGGGGCGAGGGGCGAGAGTCCAGGGCCAGAGAAGAGTTGAGGGTCGAACTCGCCCTCGACCCTTGACTCTAGACTCTCGACCCTCTCCCCGATCAGCCATTCCAATTGTTCGGAGCTGAGTCCGAAAATGCGATTCGCCCGCCATCGTGGCATTGGCGATTCCAATGTCGATGATGTTCGCCTTCTCGGGCATGGTGCAGGTCGGCATCGCGGCCAGCCTGTTGAGCCTCGGCGCGATCGACTTCGGAATGATTGTGGACAGCTCGGTCGTCATGGTCGAAATCTGCGTACGGCGCCTGCAGGGGGTTCAGGGTTCAGGGTTCGGGGTTCAGGGTCAGCAAGCGATGACGGTTCAGAGTTCCGCCTCTGGCCCTCAACCCTCAACTCTCAACCCTCAACTCTCCGTCATTCGCGACGCCGCCGTCGAAGTGCGCAAGCCCACCATGTTCGGCGAGCTGATCATCATGGTCGTTTATTTGCCGATTCTGACACTCGAGGGGATCGAGGGAAAACTGTTCCGGCCAATGGCACTCACTGTGGTTTTCGCCCTGGCCGGGTCGATGGTCCTGTCACTAACGCTCATGCCGGTGCTGGCCAGCCTCTTCATCCGGCCCTCGACCCCTGACTCACAACCCTCGATCCCGCTGCTTATGCGGATTGCTCACCGGATTCACAGCCCCATCTTGCGCCTCTGTATGGAGCACAAGTGGGCCGTGCTCGGGATCGCTGCCGGCATGCTCGTAGTCGCATTTGGAATGATTGCTCCCTACTTGGGTGCTGAGTTTGTGCCGCGACTTTCCGCCCGCAAATTGCCGAGAAAAGCAAACAGCACTGCGACGACGAGCAGGCCGCCCTCGAACAGGTTCTTTCGCACCGTGTCGATGACGTGATCCACTAATTCCGTCCGGTCGTACACGGTCTCGACGTGAACGTCGGCAGGTAGCGTCGCCTTGATTTCCTCGAGCTTTTCCTTGAGAGCGCGGGTCACCTGGTGGCTGTGCTCGCCCATGAGCATGAAGCCGAGGCCGAGCACCGCCTCGCCCTTGCCGCCCGCCGTGACGGCGCCGCGGCGGATTTCGTGGCCGGTTTGCACATCGGCTACGTCGCTCACACGAATCGGCACACCGTTGCTTGCGGTGATTACGATTCCTCTTATCTCATCCAAGTTCACCGTTCGCCCGATGCCGTGGACGAGCAGCATTTCGGCGCCGCGACGAATGCTGCCACCGCCGACATTGCGGTTGTTCGCTTCAATGGCCTGCACGACTTCATCGAAGGCCAGATCGTGCTTGATCAAACGATTGGGATCGATGCGAACCTGATACTGCTTCTCGTAGCCGCCCCAGCTATTGACCTCGGCGACGCCCCTGACCGTTCGCAGCTTCGGCTTTATGACCCAATCATGAATCGTGCGTAACTCGGTAAGTTTGCGGACTCGCTCATCGTCGGTGACTTTCGTGAAGTCATACCCCTTGCTGGTCACGATGTAGTGGAACACTTCCCCTAGACCGGTCGACACCGGCCCCAGCTTCGGCCGATCGATGCCCGGCGGCAGTTCCACCGTACCCACTCGCTCTCGCCATTGCGTCGATCGAAGCGAACTGAATTCGGCGACGATACGACGGGCACTTCGGATTGTTCTCCGGTCGTTCAATCAATTCGATCGCGCGCTCGACGCGATGCAGTTCGGCTTGAGACAGTTTGGCTGTTTCCTTCACTTGAGCCAGCTCGGGATTACAATGCGGACATTGATGGACGCCGTGTTTGCGACAGAAGCCGGCGTCCTTTTGGCCCGGCAGTCGTTCCGGCTTGCACTCGACGCAAATGGACTCGGGCACATCGTGCTCGTTACACCAATCGTCCGCATCGGCCTGTGCCGTCCCGCTCAGCTCCGAGAATCTTGGGAGCTTCCATTCCGTCTCATGGCCCCAGTAGCCCAGCGCAGCGAGTGCGGCCAATACGAGCAAGGTCGGCACAGTGCGACCGAGCCGGGCTAGCGTCCCACTGCCTCGCGCTGTCCTGCCATTTTCCGGCGAGGCTATAGAATCGGTTTGTGGTGTGTCCGCAGAAGCTGGCGGCGCGGCAATGCCGATGCTGTTCGGAGTGTTGTCCATCGCTACCTCCAATCGAATCGCCCTACTAGTCCTCAAACAAGCGAACTTTGGAGTGCGGTGGCTTGACACCGCTTTGGAATGCCTGAACTTTCCGCGCGGATCGATCCAAAGCGGTGTCAAGCCACCGCACTCCAAACTTCGCTCGGCCACGATGAATCGTCCTCGATTCGAGATTGGCCGAACGAACCTCGCTTGTTTGAGGACTAAATGGCTTTGCGTGATTCTGGGAGTCCGCAGGGACAGTAGCCCGACGCGCCAGCGAGGGACCGGGCCTGATTTCTTGTGATTTCGCCATGTGCTCCCTCGCTGGCGCGTCGGGCTACTGTCCCAGAATCGTGCAAGGCTATTTAGTTCTCCAGGCAGCGGCGAGCGCCTTGGTTGTGCGATGCAACTCACCAGGCGCTGGGATGATCATACTCTTCGCCGCATCATGCGCCATTGCGTCGGTGCATCATGCGTGACAACGAAGTGGGTGTCAGGTGCTAGAGCAAGAAAGACTGGAACAGCGCGCGCAGAGCAGCCCCTGTGCGGGCCGGCGGTGAGTCGGAATGGTCGTGAGTTGGCCAGTCGGCCGTCGGGTTGTTCGACTGGCCTACGAGGATCTCAGGCAGAGAAAGCTCGAACGCGGCATGCGTGACAACTTGAGTATCGTCCAGCGTTTCGTCACCTGTCACAGCCCCCCCGCAGAGGCAGCTTCCGCACGATCCGTCACAGTCGTGATCAGCCGGCTGGGGTGCATTTGGCTGAGAGCTATCGCTTTGCGGTGGACAACAAGCATCGCCGCAACCAGCAACCGCGATGGAACCGTTGCACGCGAATGGGCAAATGAGCACGTCCAGAGTGAGAATCAAGGCTATGATTGCTTGCCGCAGGTCGTTTCGCCTTACTTCAATCACGCCGTCCGACCAATGGTAGTCCGCAGTATCGCTTCGGTCAACATCGCCGGAAACACCATGATCCGGCGTGTGCGCCGCACTTTGCGCAGACGCTTCGTTTAACGCCGAGCCGAAGGCGACGGCACTATCTGGCCAACTGGCTGCCGTCGCCTTCGGCTCGGCGTTATTAAACGACTTGCGCGCGCCAAATCGCAAGCCGCGTCGTGCGTCCATGATCCGGGCCGCCAGCACAGCGGCCTGACTTCGATGTGCTGACCTTTGGTCTCCAATGAGATTCCCCAACTCGAAGAGCCGGCGCTCGCGGCGGAATACTTACTCGGCCGACTCGTCCATCGTGCCATAGCCCGCGGAAGCGGAACCGGCCATGCTCGCGCCGATGCCATCGGTCAGGAGATATCCGTCAATCGCCGTCAGGGCTCGGCGCAGGTCGGCGAGCGAGCGGACGTAGGCGAGCGTCACCTGGGTGAGCGTGCGCTGGGCGGTGAGTACCTGCACATAACTGAATTCGCCGCGCTGCCAGCCCTCGGTGGCCAAGACGAGGGCGAGTTGGGCTCGCGGCACGATCTGCGGATGGGCGTCGAGAGCCTTTTGTCGCTCTTCGCCTTTAAGATTCAGAATCCGCCGCGCTTCGTCGTCGGAGAGTCGCTGGCCGTAGCGTTCGACTTGGGCGAGCGCGTTGCGGTAGCGACCCCAGGCCGCCGCGAACCGATCGGCGAGCGACAGTTTCACGCGATCGATTTCTCGCCGCGCCCGAACCAGCTCCGACTCGGCCGCCATGATGTTTCCCTGATTCCTGTTCCAGATCGGAATCGGCAGGCTGACGCCGACGGTGGCGATCGGATCCTCGATGCCAAAGTCGTAGAGCGCGCCGGCCTCGATCATGACGTTGGGGATCGGCTCGACACGAGCGCGACTCAGCGCGGCGTCAGCGCGGCGCACCGTGGCCTCGGCAACCCGAAGCTCAGGATGCGCGGCGGTTACGCCCGCGAGCGTTTGCGCCTCGTCACGCTCGGCGCTGGCCGCCCGTAGTTCGCCCTTGAGCGTTTCGGGCGCCAGCTCCGGCTGCCCGGCCACGGCGGCCAACCTTTTCCACGCGGCCCGATGGTTGTTCGAGCTGCGGTCGGCCAGGATGCGGACCTGCTCCAATTCGATCTGCGCCTGCAACGTCTCGGCCAGCGTGCCCTCGCCTTCGCGTTCGCGTTGAGTCGCGACCTCGACGCCTTTCTCGGCGATCGCCGTCAGTTCGGCCGCGAGCTGCCTGACCGTCTGTGCGGCCAGGGTTTCGAAGTACAGTTGACGCACCGAGTTTTTCAGTCGCCACACTTGAGCTTCGGTTTCGGCCTCGGCCTGTTCGCGCTCGTGAGAGGCGACGGTGGCAGCGAACTCGAGCTTGCCGCCGCGCGGAAACTCCTGCCCGAACATGATTCCTTGCATTCCGGCCCGGCCCTCGGCGCCGATCTCTTCAGCGACGTAGCCGACCGTCGGGTTTGGATACAGGCCCGCCTGAATCTGGCGGCCAATCGCCGCCGTGACTCGCGACTGCGCCTGAGCGAGCGTTGGGTTGTTGGCAATCGCGAGCTGCTCGAACCGGTCGATCTCTGCGTCGGTCTGAGTGGAGGCGTGCAGACCGAACAGTGTGCCGCCGGCGTCTGTCAGTTCCGGGGCAGCCACGAGAATGACGTCGGCCGCGCGGCTGTCCGGTTGCTGCGCGTCGCCGCTGGCGGAAGGCGATCGCGGCGCATCGGTCGACCGATTCCGCGGTGATGCCTCAGGGCGCGTGTCGCCGCGTCGAAGCAGCTTGACGAGTCGGCGTCCGACCGACGGCTCTTCGCCCAGCACGTTGCCCGGGGCGGCCCACGCGAGACCTATCAACACGAGCTTCAGTGTGTGACGGAGAACCATGCTCATCGGTCGCTCCCCAGAGTCAGACGTTCGTTCAGGACGTGGCGTATCATTGTTTTCGACAGCGCCCGGCCGAGAATTGACGATTTCCGCTGGCCGCGATCGACTTTCACTCTTGAGATCTTCGCCAAGTTTGGGCAGTTTGTGCCCGGTCCCTGACCGAGCCACGCCGGCCGATTGAAGGTCTGTCGCACCGCAAGTGTCGTACGGCCTCGATCGTAGGAGACCTCGGTCACAGGCACGGCGGGTTGGGGAGACCCGCGCCGAACATGAGTAAGAATTGACGGTTCTCATCCGATGCGGCGGATCTCACTTTTTGATTGGAGCGCGGCGATGGGTTGTGATACAAGGTTCCCGCCGTCTGTGGGTTTCTTGGGACCGTTGCACAAAGGGGGACGCCCGTGGCCAGAGAGTTGCGTTTCGGAATGGTCGGTTACGCCTTCATGGGCAAGGCACACAGCGATGGCTACATCAAGACGCCGGTGTTCTTTCCGGAGATCAGCGCCCGGCCGGTGATGACTGCAATCTGCGGTCGCAACGAAGCGAAGGTGAAAGAGGCCGCCGCTCAATTCGGCTGGAAGGGCCATGAGACGGATTGGCGGAAGCTCGTCGCACGGCCGGACATTGACGTGATCGACGTGAGCACGCCGAACAACTCGCACGCCGAGATTTCGATCGCCGCCGCGCGGGCGGGCAAGCATGTCTTCTGCGAGAAACCACTGGCCATGTCGCTGAGCGAGGCCAAGGAAATGCGCGACGCCTGCAACCAAGCCAAGGTCAAGCACATGGTCGCGTTCAACTACCGTCGCGTGCCCGCGGTGGCGTTCGCCAAAAAGATGATCGACGAAGGCAAGCTCGGCACGATCTATCACATGCGCGCCGTCTACCTGCAGGACTGGATTCTCGATCCAAACTTTCCGATCGTCTGGCGACTCGACGCCAAGACGGCCGGCTCAGGCGCGCTGGGCGATCTGGGCGCTCACATCCTCGATCTCGCGTACTTCCTGGTCGGCGATATCCGGGCGATCAGCGCGACGACCAAAACGTTCATCAAGAACCGCAAGGAACTGGCCGGCGTCACTGACGGGCTCGGTGCGGCCGCCGGAAAGGGTCAGGGCGAGGTCACCGTCGACGACGCCTTCGTCGCGATCGCCGAATTCGCGGGCGGCGCGATCGGCACCTTCGAGGCCACTCGATTCGCCAACGGACGAAAGAACTACAACTGTTTCGAGATCAACGGGTCGAAGGGCTCGATCACATTCAACCTCGAGCGCATGAACGAGTTGAATTACCTGTCGAGCGATGAAGACGACGGCGTTCAGGGGTTCCGCAACATCATCATCACCAACGGTGCCAAGCATCCCTACGTCGGCCACTGGTGGCCGGGCGGTCACATCATCGGTTGGGAACACAGCCACATTCACCAGATCGCCGACCTCTGCGACGCCATTGGCAAGAACCAAATGCCCAGCCCTTCGTTTGACGACGGCTGCAAGAACCAGGCGGTGCTCGACGCTATCGAACGCAGCGCCAAGACGCGGCACTGGGAGGAAGTGGCCAAAGTGTGACGCCCGATGGCCCAGGAGCGGTGAGTGAACGGTGGCTGGCCGCATACGACCAAGATAAGTAGAATGCCGACATGTCCAGCGGCTACGGTTCTGGCCGGCGGGCCGGCTAACGTCTTGAGAAGGAGGATGCCATGTTTCGCAAAGTGTGCACGAGCGGCGCGGTGTGGCTTATGGTCGGATTGGCGGCGGGTGTGGGCCTGACGCTCGCGTTGCAGGGCCAGCCGTCATACGCCACGGCCACCGATCACAGCGATGACTTCGCAATTGCAACCGGACATCTCACGGGCGAACTTGAAGGAGTCTACCTGCTTGACTTCAAGTCCGGCAGCCTGCTCGGCACCGTGATGAACCGCCAGACCGGCAAGTTCCAGCAGTACTTTAGGCGCGAGTTGGCGGCCGACTTCGGCCTGAACCCGCGCACCAAGCCGAAGTTCATCATGGTCACTGGCGCGATGCAGAACGCTCAGGCCCAGGTTCCCATCAACCACGTGCTGTACGTGGCCGAGCTGAACTCGGGCAAGGTGGGAGCGTACTTCATGCCGTACCGCGGTGACACAGTTCGTGGCACCACCTCGCAACCGCTCGAGATAGCGGACCTCATGCCGTTCCGCCAGACCGCCGCCGTCCGGCCGCAGTGACCGGCAACTCACGAGCGGAGCGGAGGCTCGCCGTCGGCACGCGGACGCGCCTTGGGAGCGCGGACCACTCGTCCGCGCGATCCTCGGTGGAGTGGAGGCTCGCCGGCACGCGGACGCGCCCGTCGTCGCCGCGGGTCTTACGTCTCAGAACCAAGTAATCGCGACACCAAGTCCATCGGCAGGCCGACGACGTTCGAGTGACTGCCGCGAATGATCGAGGCGTACGGGTCGTCGTCTTGGATCGCGTACGCCCCCGCCTTGCCGACCCAGCGATCGCTGGCGAGGTAGGCGTCCAGTTCGGCGGCCGAGAGGGTTCGCATGCGCAGTTCCGTGATCTCCACGCCCCCGAGCCATACGTCGGTGGGCCGCTGCCACACGCATACGCCTGTCAGACATTGGTGCACGCTGCCTGAGAGCTCCGAGAGTATGCGACGCGCATCGACACAGTCGGAGGGTTTGCCGATGATCCGCCCCTCGAGCGCGACGACGGTGTCGGCGGCCAAGACACGGCCCTGCGCTACCTGGGCGGCTACCTGGCGCGCCTTGCACCACGCGGTGTGCACGACGTACGCCGCGGCGTCTGCGAACGCCTCAGTCGGCGGCTCATCGTCGCCGGGCACGAGCACGTCGAACTCGTAGCCGGCTTCGCGGAGCAGTCGCTCGCGCTGAGGTGATCCGCTGGCCAGAATCAGGCGGCTGTCGTTCATGACGCGGTCACACCGGCCAACGGACCAGGCCCTGTGCTGGTGCGTCATCGGGCGATGCGACGCGCAACCGCACCAACGACGTTTCCTGACTGATCCAGCCGATAAGCTCCATGAGTGCCTCGGGGTCGCGCTCGGGGCCGGACGCCTGCTGGCAGACGAGCGTGCCGCCCCCAGCGGCCGCGTGCAGTCGGCCGGTGGCGAAGATGCGTCGCCGGAGTCCCGCCGTGTCGCGGCCCGAAACCGCGCCCGCGGTGAACTCGTCGCCCGCGACGCCGACGTCGCCGCCCGATCTTATCGGGCGCCAAGATTCGATGCGGTGGTCCAACACAACGCCGAGCGCGAAGTGTCGTGCCTCGCGCTCCGCCGCCACGAACAGCAATCGAGTCATCGCTTCGGCGAGACGCAACGCGCCGTCGTCTTCCGCGAGGCCGTGGCCCATCACCCGGCGCACGGTCCAATCGAGTCCGATCGGAAAGATCGCCAGCGCCGCCTGGTCGAGCGAGCGCAGTTCCAAGCAACTCGGCAGCCGCCTGAGGAATTCGCGTTTCTGAAGCGCGGCGCGCACTGCCAGCGCGGCCGCCGCGGCGATCGGAGACTCCAGGGCCGTGAGGGAACGCGGAGAGCCCGCGTCGCGCCAAACCAGCGGCAAGTTGACTCCGACGAAATCGAGCACCGGCCGAATCGCTTCGCCGGTGCGACGCAATCCCTCGCCCACCGACATCGGCGACCGGTCGAACACGACGGCGAGCGCATGGCCTTCGGCGATCAGGCGAACGACGCGCGGCGTCAGTGCGGTGTGTACCGGGTCTGCCGCTTGTGGCCAGTGCCAATCGATGCGCAGGTTCGGCCACTCGCCGCGGTCGCGTTGAAAACGGCCGACTATTTCTTGGGCCACCGCGCCCGCGAACTCGTGGTTTGCTGTGCCAGGCTGTTCGTTGAACAGCGGGCCGGCGCCCAACTCCGCGTGCGCCCCGCCGCCAAGCCCGCCATACAGGTTTATCACGCAGTCGACCGGCGCCGACCGCAGCCGCGATCGCACTTCTTGCCAGAACAGTTCCGCCAGCTCGCCGGGCGCATCATGCGGCTCGGCCAGTGCGGTCAGCCAGGTCTCGACCTGGTCGATGGCAATGAGCGGTGCGGTGTGTTCGAGCGCGCGAGTCAGCCGCGAGCCAAGCTGGGCGATCGAATCCTGTGCAGCCCGCGACCGCCGCACCAACGCCGCGCAATCCACACACGACGCCGCCAACGTCGCGGGAGTTTCCAGGCCGTCGATGCGCAGCAATCCGCGGTGCTCGGCCTCGGCGACCTCGCGCGCGACAATCTCACGCAGCGAAAAGTCGCGCCATACACGCCCAGCCACCAGGCGATTTGCCCAAGTCACGCCGCCCGCGCTGGCCAGGTGCTGCCGCAATTCATCGACGTCGACTTCGATATGGGTCAGGCCGCGCAGTCGGTCGGCGACGCCGAATCGGACCAGTTCGTTGTTCACGAGTTCCCGAACCAAGTCGGTGGTCAGGCGCTCAAAGCGGCCCCTAAGGACCGCTCGCTCAACGGAGCTGGCGATCTCGCGCGATCGCCGCAGTTCCAGCTTCAGTTGCACCCGCAGCGACTGCACGATGGCGGACTTGTCCCACATCGACGTCTGCGGCGCGTCCGCCTGCGCCGCTCGCGGCGTCGAATACACCGGCAGCGAAGCTCGCGCCCACGCCTTCTGTCGGCGATAGCCCGTGTATGAATCGGCCAGGGATTCGTGGCCCGTCTCGCGCAAAGACTTGTCGGCCCAGTCGGCGACGTCATCCGTGGTCACCGGCTGGTCGGCGAAGTTGCTCGCCAGAAAGTGACGAACCATGCGCGCCACCTCGGCAACGGCGTCGAGCGGCATGGGCGGGGCGATCTCGGCCGCCGCCAGGTCGATCGACCGGCCGAGTCGTTCGGGGTCGAAGCGCATGACCTCGCCGTCGCGCTTGCGAATCCACTCGAGCGCGGGCGAGGCGGCGTCGGGCGGATTAGGTCCGTAGGAATTCAATCGGCGAAGTTCCATCCTGGAGGCTCAAGACTGAGGTTTGTGCTGTGGTTCGCTAAGCAGCGGCTGGGCCTCTTCGACAAAGTCGCTGGCATCCTTGAATGCGCGGTAGACCGATGCGAAGCGGACGTATGCCACGTGGTCGAGCTGTCGCAGGCGGTTCATCACCAACTCACCGATATGCGACGACTGCACCTCGGACTCCATGGTCTGGTTCAACTCGCTCTCCACTTCGCGAATGACCGCGTCGATCGTTTGGGCGCTGATTGGCCGCTTCTCGCACGCTCGCTCGAGTCCAACGCGAATTCGGTCGCGGTCGAACGGCACGCGGCGGCCGTCCTTTTTCACGACCTTCAGCGGTTGCTGCTCGATCCGCTCGTATGTCGTATAGCGCCGTTCGCATGCCAGGCACTCGCGTCGGCGACGAATGATCGTTCCGCCTTCGAGTGGACCCGTGTCGATCACCTTGTCGTTATCCTCGTGACAGTACGGGCACTTCATGGGCCAAGGCGGTTCCTTGGTGGACCAAAGGGAGATAACCGGTGCGTAATATAGCACGGTTCCAACAAAAATGCTTGACCACACGCCAATCGGCGCGGACAATCTGCTTGGTCGGAACTCCCCACCGGCCGCACCAACCTGACCGACGGCTCGTACCTTATCGGAAGCGGACCGACACAGGAGCGATGTTGTGAAGGGTCGCCCTATTCAGCGCTGGACGTTGCGCGAACTCATCAACGGTTCCGAGCGAGCCTGTCGCGACATCATCGAACACCTCAACACCGACTACATCCCAGCGGTGCGCGAAGCTGAGCGACTCCTGCGCCCCCACAAACACAGGCAGGTGGACGTCTCGGACAAGACCATCGCCAACGTGGTGGTACGCTTGGCCAAGGCCGAGCAGTACGCGACCGAACTGATCAACCACCTCGAAGAGGTGCTGAGCGCCGTGCATTCGCACGCCCAGCGGGAATCCAAGGTGTAGACTGGTCCCGATCTGACATAGTCTGACCAGGCTGACGGTCGGACGTTCGCTCTTCGATCGATCCCGTCGTTGACTATGCGCCCGCGCCGCACTATAGTGGGTCCGTCCCCGAAAGACGGGGACCGCAAGTCTCTGGCAGTCTGGTAGCGTGACTCGGGCAGTAGGCCCGCTGAATTGTGCGTGTCGTTGGCTGCATGGAGCGCAGATACTCTAGCCTGAGCCGGATCGATGGCCGAATTCTGGGCTGAGAACCAAGCTGAGTCATCATCGGCCAAGGTTCTGAAGTCGTCGAGCGACCCGAAACAAGTCGCCGGCAGCGCGGAACCGACACCGGACAATCCGCGCACGGTCATTTCATCATTCAAGCAACCATCGTCGCTCGGACCCCAGTCGCCGGTCATGCGCGCGACCAACCTGGCGGGCGAGATGCTTGGCCATTTTCGGCTCGATGACTATGTCGGCATGGGCGGCATGGGCGCGGTGTTCCGCGGCACCGATATTCGGCTGGATCGGCCGGTCGCCATCAAGGTGCTGCCGCCCGATCAGGCGGCGAACCCCGAGATTGTGGCCCGTTTCCAGCACGAGGCGCGGGCGGCGGCGCGGCTCGATCATGAAAACGTTGCACGAGTTTTCTACGTGGGCGAAGACCGCGACCTGCATTTCATTGCGTTCGAGTATGTCGACGGCGTCAACGTCCGGGATTTGATCCAGCAGTGCGGGCCGTTGCCCCCGCACGAGGTTGTCAACTACGCGTTGCAAATGACAGGAGCCCTCGTACACACCGCCGCGCAGGGCGTCGTGCACCGTGATATCAAGCCGTCGAACATCATCATCACGCGCAGCGGCCGAGCCAAGCTGGTCGACATGGGACTGGCGCGGAACTTCGAGCGGCGCGGCGACGGCGGGCTTACTCAAGACAACGTCACGCTTGGCACGTTCGACTACATCTCGCCCGAGCAGGCTCGCGACCCGCGCTCGGCCGACATGCGCAGCGACGTCTACTCGCTCGGCTGCACGCTGTTTCACATGCTCACCGGACGCCCGCCGTATCCCGAGGGCACCGTGTTGCAGAAGCTGCTCAAGCACCAAGGCGAGTCGCCGCCCGACCCGCGCATCTCGAACCGCCACGTGCCCGACAATCTGGCTCGCGTGGTCTTGCGCATGACGGCGAAGAACCCGACGAAGCGCTATCAAACGCCCGAAGAACTGCTGGCCGATCTGCTGGAGGTCGCCGCAATGTTGGGCATGAGATCCACCAGTCCCGAAGGGTTGATCTGGGTGGCCGACCAGTCGAAGTCGATCGCGAGCCGATTCGCCGGCGCGATTTGGTTTGCCGCGGCAGCGGCGTTGGTGATCGCAGTAATCGCGATGTACGGTCGGCCGGGCGCGGTTCCAAGTTCGACGGACAACGTCGCGTCGCCGAACCTGGCAGGCGCCCAGCCCGCATCGGTTGAGTCCGTCGCGACGGCGCCACCCGACGATTCGCCCAAGGCCACGGCTGGAACACGCGACGCGCAGCGGAGTGAGCCGAACGGGCCGAGCGACTCGGGGACCGCCGCCGGGGTACTATCCGCGCTCTCGCCGCTCGACACCGACCGCGGTGGAGAGCGCATCAGCGTTGACGAACATCAGGATCTGCGAGCGGTGCTCGAGGCCGCGCCATCGGGCGCGATCATTGAACTAACCGGTCGTCATCAGCTTCCCACCGTCGGCCGCCCGGATCAACCGGCGGGAATTCGCGTCGCCGGCAAGCGACTGTTGCTCAAGGCCGCGCCCGGGGCCAGGCCGCAGATTCATATGACCTATGACGCCGAGTCTGCGGCGGTCACCGACTGGACCTTGCTGGCGTTCGATCGCGCCGAGGTCGAGATCGAGGGCGTACACATGGAACTGGCGGCAGCGGGCTCGAAGTTGCCGCCGATGGCGTTGATGTCGCTCGAGTCTTCGCACGTCGTCATGCGCCGCTGCAGCTTCGCCCAGTCCTTGTCTCCGACTCCGCAACGCGACGGCGGCCGGCCGGACCTTTCGGCAACCTGGGTCGCCCAACTCGACGGTGGCATTGGTCTGGACGGTCAGGCCGTGGGAAGCCTCTTGGCGGCGGAGGAGTGCTTCTTCATGGGCGGCGACGGCGGCTTTTTCGTGGCTGGGCCGGCCCGACTGAGACTCGACGACTGCGCAGTGCTGCCGTACCGCGCGGCGATTGTGGTGAACTCGGCGGGTTTCCCACCGGCGCTCGCCGCCGACCTGCGACTGAACCACGTTTCATTCTTCGGTCACGGCTCGCCGCTGTTCGACCTGCAGTTCGCTCGGGCCGTCGTACAAGTTCGCCGCGTCGTGTTTACTCACCAGGAAGTCGCCGGCGTGCTCGCACGCACTGATGCCGAGAGTTCGCTGGAGTGGACCGGCAGAGACAACATCTATCACGGCGTCGATAGGTTCCTTGTCGTTCGCGACGGCGACGACACGAACCGGTTGGTCGGTTCGCTTGACGCGTGGAAAGGCCACAGCGAACAGATCCATGAACAAGGCTCGGTCGAGACCGACAAGTCTCCGTGGCGGGTCAGCCTGGCTGCCGCGGCCGACTCACGGTTCGGCGAAGTGGCCGATGCGTTCCGTATCGACTGGTCGCCACGTCAGCCGGGTGAGCCGCCGCCCGGGTCGCGGTTCGTGCTGCCCTGGGGCGCGTTGTACTCCAAAGCCGAAGCCGGCGAGTGGACGCTGCCCGGTCGAGGGCTTACGGAACTCGCACGGAACGACGGGCCGCCTCCGATGCCATCGCCTGCCGCCACGCCGCCACGAGACGACGAGCGGTCGGCCTCCGGCGCGAATTCACCTGGGGCGAACGAACCAGCCCCGCCGAAGATGCCCGACGTGAAGACGCTGATCAGTGGCGGTGCCGCGGGCGAATCCGCCAGCGGCGCCTCCGGCTCGCGCGGCGCATCGCCAAGTGGCGGCGAGTCGCCCGCAACTCCGCCGCAAGAGGGCGTGCTCGTCGTCGATCCTACAAATCGAACCGCGTTTCGCTCGCTTGCCGCGGCCGCCGCTCGGGCCGAGAGCGGATGGACGATCGAGATACGCTATTCGGGCGTGTTGCGTGAACCGCCGATCGAGTTGGCGGAGCGCCACGTCACGGTTCGTTCGGCGCCCGGATTCCGACCGGTGATCGAATTGGAGGCGAACCGTCTGGAGCAACAGGGTCGCGAGCAGCGACTGTTCGACGTGCGGCGTGGTAGTCTGACACTGCGCGATCTTGACATTCGCATGGTCACCGACGCCGAATTCAGTGAGGAGCAATGGACCGTCGTCGCCAGCCGCGGAGCCGACGTGCAGTTGGAGGGATGCACAGTGACCGTCGAGTCAATTGACGGACTCACAAATTCCCTCGTACGGTTCTTGAGCTACGAAATGGCCGAGCCGATGAACGACGCCAACCCGGTCCGGCCGCAGGTTCGTTTGCGAAACTGCCTGATCGTCGGAGCAGGCAACCTGCTGCGAGTGTCGAGCGGTGTGCGAGTGCGTGGCGAACTGAGCAACTGCGCGGTTGACGTGCGCGATGAGATCGTGGTCGTATCGGGCGGCGCCGAACGGCCGGCGGTCGCCGCTCTCAACGAGCTCGACATGCGCCGCTCAACGATCAAGGCGCGGCGCGGCCTGGCAGTGTTGAGTGGCAGCGACGCACGGCCGTGGCTGCCGCGGCTCGAAGTCTACGCGGCCGACGACGTTTTCGTGGGCGGCGCCGATGCGGCGTGGATTCAGTTCCGCAGTCCCCGGCCGATCGACGAACTTCGCGGCCTGCTGCGATGGAAGGGCGCGAACAACAGCTACGCCGGACTCGAAACCGTCTGGCAGCTCGAAAGCACCAGCGGCGGCAGCACGTTCGAAAGTTACGACTGGGCGACCTGGCAGGCGACCGTGATTGCTCCGGTGCGCGACGAAGTCCGCGCCGACCGTATGCGACTAGAGTTCCCCGAAATGACAGACGGGTCGCGCTCAGGATCTCGAACGCGTCACCACTTTCAGCCGCTACCGACGTCGGCCAGTGCTGGCTCTGCCGCCGACAACGCCTCACGCGGAGTCGACATCACCCTCATCCCGCCCGCACCCGGCGAACGCTAGGCACGGCCGTTGGCGAGGCCTCGCGCTCCCGAATGGCCGCTCAATCGGCTCCGTCGGCACGTCCGTCGCGCCCGGAGTCGGCGGCGGGCGTGGAACTCGTGTATACTTCTCTGGAGTTCACGTCGGCTGGCTGGAGTTGCCTACGCCTTCCGGCTGTCGCTGTTCCGTCCGTCCACCTGGTAGTCGCATGCACGAAACCTGGCTCGGAATAAAAATACTCGCCCTCGGCGCGCTGCAGGGCGTCACGGAGTTCCTGCCCGTATCGAGCGACGGTCACCTCGTGCTCGCTCAGCACCTTTTCGGATTAACCGAAGACGAACTCGCGTTGGCGGTGTGGCTGCACCTCGGCACGCTCGCCGCGACGCTGGTTGTCTACTGGCGTCAGGTGATGCAGATAGTCAGTGGCGACTGGAAGCTGGGTTCGGCCGTGCTCGTGGCGCTGATCCCGGCGGGCGTGGTGGGGATCACGTGCCGCTCATTCTTCGCCGACATGTTCTCCAGCGTAGCCGCCGTCGGTTTCTTCCTCTGGATCACGGCGGCCGCGCTGTTCCTGGGCGAGTGGCTGTTTCGCGGAAACTTCGTCGAGCGCGAACAGGTGACGTTGTGGGATGCGACGATCGTCGGGCTGGCGCAGGTGCTGGCGATCCTGCCGGGCGTTTCGCGATCGGGACTGACGATCTCGGCGGGACTGGTGTGCGGCCTAGGGCGGGAGACGGCCGCGCGGTTCAGTTTCCTACTCGCCATCCCGACCGTAGCCGGCGCGGTGCTGGTTCAGGGGATCGATACGATGCAACATGGCATGCCCGCCTATGATCCGCTTTGGCTCGCCGCGGGTGTGTTTGCGTCGTTCGTCGTCGGGCTCGCCTCGCTGAAGGCGCTGCTGGCGCTTCTACGCCGCTACCGTCTGTATGCTTTTGCCGTCTACTGCCTGGTCGTGGGCGGCGTTGTCGTAGCAATACAATTCGCGTAACAAGCCATCCAGCCGCGCTGTGTGTCCCACGCTCAACGAACCATCGCCCGGTGTCTTGTCGTATGCCTACTACTTGAATAACTTCGGTACACTCGCGATGGATGATCGAGCGATGGTGAAGAAACCTGCGAAAGTGGCAAGTCTGGTGTTGCTGTGCGCTTGCGGCGGCTGCAAGCCGCCGGCTGCCCCCGCGCCCAAGAATCCTTTTCAAGGTGTGACGATTCGAGTTGCCGGCGCAGATCGCCCCGAGTTGGCCGCGTGGGTCAATAGCCAGCGCGGCGAGTGGACGGCCCAGAGCGGCGCCCAGGTCGAACTGATTGCGTCCGACCCTGCAGGTTCGACGCCGGCGACGATCGACGCCGACATCATCATCTTTGAGTCCACTCGCATGGGCGCGGTGGCTGGGTCAGGGTCGGTCGTGCGGGTGCCGAAGGGGTTCCTGAACTCGGTCAGCTACGAACCGCGCGACCTGGCCCCGATCGTTCACGAGCATCTGATTGTCTGGGACCGGCAGACGTACGCGCTGCCCGTATCGGCCGACGCGCTCGTGGTGTACTACCGCACGGACCTGATCGCCGACGAAAAACACCGAGCGGGATTTGAACGGCAAGTTGGCCGGCCGCTCACGGCGCCAAACACGTGGGGCGATTTCGACGCGATCGCCCAGTACTTCACAGGCCAGGACCTAAACGGAGATGGCGCCGCCGACCATGGCGTCGCAGTGGTAGGCGCCGCCGACGCACTGGTGGCTCGTGCCGCGGCACTGGGCAAATCGCCGCTGAACCTGAGCTTCTACTTCGACGTGAACACCCTAGCCCCGCTCGCCGCGGGGCCGGCGTTCCGTGAGGCGGCGGAACAGTGGACGAAGGCGGCCGGGTGTCTGTCCGGCGCGGGTGACGATGATCCGCAGCTTGCGACGTTCGCGGCCGGCGCGGCGGCGCTGGCGATTGGCCCGGCGAGCTTGGCAGGCCGGCTGCTGGCGGCCGAATCTGACGACCTGGCCGCCAGCGTCGCAGGCCGCGTCGCGTGCTCGCCCTTGCCGGCGAGTCCGCGAGTGTACCTGCACGACAAGCAAGCGTGGCGCGACCTGCCGGCCGACTCGCCCAACAGGGCGGCTGTGGTGTGGGGCACTCTCGCCGCCGTGCCGACGTCGAGCAGCCACGCGGATGCGGCGTTCGACTTCCTCGGATTCTTGACCGACCGCGAACACAGCCTGGCCAGCGTCGCGGCGCCGAGCTATGGCCTCACGCCCTATCGGCTCAGCCACGTCATCGATTCGGCCACGTGGCTGGGGGCGGGTTGGAGCGCCGCTGGGGCCGAATCGTACCTGACCTCTATGCGCGAGACCCTCTCCCAGGCCAACGCCGTCTCAGTGCTTCGCATCGGACACGCCGACGAGTATCAAGATGTGCTTGACGAACAGGCTCGTGCCGTGGTCAAGAAGGCAGCGACGCCCAAAGCGGCGCTCGATACGGTCGCCAAGTCGTGGCAGTCGATAAGCGAACGCCACGGACTGGACGCGCAACGCCGCCACTATCGCTACTCGGTCGGCATGCCCGTGGTCTACTGATTGTTGCTACACGACGCGGGCGATGAAGCACTTGAGGTAGTCCGTTTCGGGGCACGACGCGGCCACCGGGTGATCGGGCGCTTGGCCGAGTTGGGCAAGGAACTGAACGGATCGGCGCGACTGGGCGGATGCCGCAGCGAGCACGGTAGTGAAGTCGTCGCGCGAGACATGTCCGGAACACGAACATGTGACCAGGATGCCGTTCGGTTCGAGCAGGCCAATTGCGAGCAGGTTGGCCCGCAGGTATCCGCGCAGAGCCTGGTCGATGGCTCGCGTATGACGCGCGAACTTCGGCGGGTCGAGCACGACCATGCCGAACCGCGATTCGGACTGGCCGCTCGCGGCAAGCCGCTCCATGAACTCGAACGCGTCGGCGGTTTCAAAACGTATCGACCTGATTCCATTGCCGACGGCGTTGCGCTGGGCAAGCTCGGTCGCTGTGCGGGAAACGTCGACGCCGACCACCTCGGCCGCACCGGCCCGGGCCGCTGCCAGGCCAAAGCCACCCGTGTAGCAGAACACATCGAGCACCCGGCGTCCCCGCGCAAAGCCCGCGGCGTGCACGCGATTGTCGCGCTGGTCCAGGTAGAATCCGGTCTTCTGGCCGGTTCGGATGTCGATATAGAACTGCAGGCCGTTTTCCGTCACGGCGACCGGACCGTCTGGCGCTTCGCCCCAGATTGGGCCGTCGGCAATCTCAAGCCCTTCGGCCTCGGCAATGCCGCGTTCGGTGCGCAGCACAATGCCGCGCGGGCGACAGCGTTCGACCAAACAACGCACGAGCATGTCGCGGCGTCGAGCCATCGCCAGGCTCGTCAGTTGTAATGCAAGCCAATCGCCGTAACGGTCGACCACCACGCCCGAAAGTCCGTCCGCTTCACTGAACACCAACCGACAGGCACCCGACGGCTGGTCCAGCTTGAGAACGTTTCGCCGGAGTTCGATTGCTGCGTCGAGTCGCTCGCGCCAGAACATCTCGTCCAACGGCCGGTCGTCCCAGGCATAGAGTCGTACTCGGATTTGGCTCTGGGCGTTGTACAGTCCGCGTGCGATGAACTCGCCGTCATGCGAGTACACGCTGACTTCGTCGCCGTCGGCGGGCTGACCGTCGATGCGTTCGACGGCGCCGGCGAACAACCATGGGTGGCGTGCGAAGAAGGGTTGTGCGCGGCGGCGCCTCACGATCACGCGCGGCCGCCGCTGGTCGCCGGGCTGCGGTACCGCCGCAACCGCGACAGAGTCTCGATACTCGGTTTGAGCCATGCGAACACTTCACTGGGCAGCAGACTCGCCCGCCGACCGCACGGATTGGAGCGATGGAACGGCCGTTTGTCCGGCAGTCTGTGTGTCGCGAGTGATCGTCACGAAGCCGGAGTACAAGAACAACGCGCCGACGACGACGGCTAGCAAGGCGAAGAGGAGTTTGAGCGGCCACGTGATCGGCGCCGGCGGCGTTCGCTTGAGATAGTCGGCGGCGGAGCGGACCGGTGCTTCCGGCGCGACGTCGTCAAAGTGATCGTCCACCCTCACTCGACCTGACGTTCCGGGCATAGATTGCGCTCTCGTGTACGGCACTCACTCGCGGGCAGTATAAACACACGCTATCGCTGCAATCAACTCGCTTCGTGACGTAGGGCGCAAACCAGTTCGGCCGCTCGGCAATCCCTCGCGTCAGCAAGCAAATCACGGCGGGATCACCGCAACGTTTGCCGCCAGGCTGCGTGCTGACTTGCAGTAAGAAAGGAAGCTGGGGAACTAGGATTCGAACCTAGACAAGCAGATCCAGAGTCTGCTGTGCTACCGTTACACCATTCCCCAGTAAGGGCTGCGCCAGGTTGCGGCCGGGTTTCGGACCGACGCGCAAGGACGTTCACAGCGCGGAGGAGGCCAGGGCGTTCGCCAAGTAGCGAACCACGTCACGAATCGAGACTACGCCCGTCGGACGACCCGCCTCGGTCACGGGCAAGTGACGGTAGCCGCCTACGTCCATCTTGTGAATCGCGAACGCGACACTGTCGTCTTCTTCTATCGTTTCGGGGTTCGCCGTCATCCACTCGCGAACCATGTCGCCACCGACTTCCGCCTCCCGGCCGGCGATGTTCATAAGCACGTCGCGCTCGGTAAATATTCCCACCAGTTCCGGGCCCTCGGTCACGAGGACACAGCCGATCTTGCGCAAGATCAACGTGTCGATCACCTCGCGGAGCGGTGTGTCGCCGGAAACACAGATCGGCTGCGGCGGCTCAAGCACGCGAACGGTTTGCTCCATGAGCATCCGCTCCACCTCGGACCTAGCGGCCGTGGCAGGGTCATCGAGGTACGTTAGGTCCTGCTTGCAGTGGGCGCATTCATCGGCGCCCGGAATGTTGTCGTGGCCGCAGTGTGGGCATTGCATGGCTACACCATAAAAGCGTCTTCGCTATCGTACAACGCTGCGAGGTCCCCTTCTCCCTTTTGAGCGATGGCCTTGGTCACCTGCTCATTGACTAGTTCTTCGTAAGAGCGTTTTTCGACCGCACGGAACACGCCGATCGGTTCCGGAAAGTCAGGCTGCTTCATGCGGCTGAGCAAGTAGGCCAGCGTCGGCTCGGGCGTGCGTTCGTCGTGGAACAGCAGGTCGTCCTCGGTGATACCCTTGCCGAGCGTCACGACTTCGGGGGTCGTACCGTTGAGGCGGATACCCTTGTCGCGGGACTTGCCAAAGACGAGCGGTTTACCGTGCTCGAGGCTGAGCGTGGTATCCGCGCGGCTCTCCTTTGCTTCAGCGTACTCGAAGGCGCCGTCGTTGAACACGTTGCAGTTTTGGTAGACCTCGACGAAGGCAGTGCCTTTGTGTTTGGCGGCACGTTCGAGCACCATCTGCAGGTGGGCAACGTGAGTGTCCACCGACCGGGCGACGAACGTGGCCTCAGCGGCAATCGCGACGCTGATCGGATTGAGAGGATTCTCGACCGCGCCCATTGGAGTGGATTTTGTGACTTGTCCCTGGGGCGATGTCGGCGAGTACTGGCCCTTGGTCAGGCCGTAAATCTGATTGTTGAACAGCACGAGTTTCAGGTCGACGTTGCGACGGATGACGTGCATGAAGTGGTTGCCGCCAATCGATAGGGCGTCGCCGTCTCCGGTGATGACCCAGACGGTCAGGTCGGGCCTGGCGACTTTGAGCCCCGTGGCAATAGCCGGGGCGCGCCCGTGAATCGTGTGAAAGCCGTACGTGTTCATGTAATACGGGAATCGGCTGGAGCAACCAATACCCGAAACGAACACGTACTTCTCACGCGGAACGCCCAGTTTGGGCAGGACCTTTTGCACCTGGGCGAGAATCGAGTAATCGCCGCAACTCGGGCACCAGCGAATCTCCTGGTCGCTCTGAAAGTCCTTATGCGTCATCACCGGCATTGGTGTCGAAACGCCCATCGGTCGAGTTCCTCGTATCAATGTGTCAGGCTTCAGCCTGACTGGCCCATTGTTCCAATTCCTTGTTCCATTTGGCGTCGGCCCAACGGCTGACGTACGATCACTTCAGCATCTCGTCGATTTTTGCCGTGATTTCTCGTTCGCGGAACGGGTAGCCGGCGACTTTGTTCAGGCCCTCGGCGTCGATCATGAAGCAGTTGCGGAGCAGCATGCGCAGTTGGCCGAGGTTGAGTTCTGGGACGAGCACTCGTTTGAACCGTTTCAAAATGTCTCCGACGTTTCGCGGCACGGGATTCAAGTAGCGCAGGTGAATCGATGACACCTTCTGGCCTTTCCTGCGGGCCGCGTCGACGGCGGACGTGATGTGGCCGAACGTGCCGCCCCAGCCGACGACGAGCAGGTCGCCTTGTTCATCGCCGTGTACGGTTTGCAGTGGAATGTCGTTCGCGATGCCGGCGATCTTCGCCGCTCGCGTGTTGATCATGTGTTGATGGTTCGCCGGGTCGTAGCTGACGTTGCCGGTGACGTCCTGTTTTTCGATGCCGCCGATGCGATGTTCGAGGCCGGGCGTGCCGGGCAGCGCCCACGGCCGAACGAGTCGCTCGTCGCGCTTGTACGGCAGAAAGCCTTTGCCGTCGTTGTTCGACACGGCCGGATGTGAGATCTCGATTCTCGCGAACGATTTCGGATCTGGAATCATCCACGGTTCGGCGCCGTTGGCGACGTAGCCGTCGGAGAGGAACATGACGGGCGTCATGAATCGGACGGCGATTCGTACCGCCTCTTGGATCATCGCGAAGCAGTCCGCGGGCGTGGCCGGGGCGACGATGGCGACAGGAGATTCACTGTTGCGGCCGAACATGGCTTGAAGCAGGTCGGCTTGTTCCGTCTTGGTCGGAAGCCCGGTGCTTGGCCCGCCGCGTTGCACGTCAATGATAACGACGGGCAACTCCGTCATCACGGCAAGTCCGATTGCCTCTGACTTAAGCGCGACGCCGGGCCCGCTCGTACCAGTAACGCCAATGGCGCCACCGAACGACGCACCAATCGCCGCACCGATTGCCGCGATCTCGTCCTCGGCCTGAATCGTCAACACACCGAATTGTTTGTGTTTGGCCAGCTCGTGAAGAATGTCGCTCGCGGGCGTGATCGGGTACGTCGCGTAGACTAGACTCTTTCCTGCGAGCTTCGCGGCCGTGATGAGTCCGAACGCCGTGGCCTCGTTGCCCATGATCTGGCGATAGCGGCCGGTCTTGTACACGGTCGCCTTCGGAACACGGTAATGGACCGCGATCGCCTCGGTCGTCTCGCCAAAGTTGTATCCCGCCTTGAGCGTCCGGACGTTTTGCTCGACGACGGCCGGCTTCTTCGCAAATTTTTCCCGGATGCCGCGGATCGTCGGATCGAGCGGCCGCTGATACATCCAGAAGACCAGTCCGAGCGCCCACACGTTTCGCGACCGATCAATATCCTTGGGCGAGAGCGCCTTACCGTCCTCTTTGCGCAGGTCGTCGCCCACAGCCTCGCGGTTCCGTTTCGTGATCGGAACACGCACGAGCCGGTAGCCGTTCAGGCTGCCGTCATCGAGCGGATTCGACTGATACCCTGCGAGCTGCAGCCCTTCTTTGTCGAAGTAGTCTTCATCGACGATCAGGTAGCCGCCGCGTTTGAGATCCTTCAGATTGGTTTTGAGTGCGGCCGGGTTCATGGCGACGAGCGTGTCCACTTCGTCGCCGGGCGTCATGATGTCCTTGCTGGAGAAGCAGACTTGGAAGCCGCTGACGCCCGCGAGCGTGCCTTGTGGCGCTCGGATCTCGGCCGGGAAATCGGGCAACGTGCTGACGTCGTTTCCGAGGATGGCCGACACGGTCGTAAACTTCTCGCCGGCCAATTGCATGCCATCGCCCGAGTCGCCGCAGAACCGGACAACGACCGTCTCAAGTTCTTGGATCGGCTTTTCGTGCATCGGCTTTGCTTTAGGTTCGGCCGCCTGGGGGGCCACAGTCGAAACGGACATCGCCTTCATTCTCCTTGTTGCTCAGGGACGGGAACGCTACGCCCCATCGCGATCGGCTTGCACAGGTTTCGATACGGGCGCCACGTTGTACACGGCGGCCGGGAAGTGCTCGGCCAAGTGGTGTACCAGGTTCCGCACCGTCACACAACCAACGACTTCGCCCGCCTCGTTGATCACCGGCAGCCGGCGATATCGGCCCCGATGAATCCGCTCGATCACGCTGGCGATGCTCTCGGTCGTACGCACGGTCGCCGGGTTTAGGCTCATCAGCTCGCTGATGGGTGTTCCGAGGTCTCGCTTCTGACCGATCACCCGACGCAGGTAGTCTTGTTCAGTGAAAACGCCCACGAGCTTGTTGCCGTCGCACACGAGAGCGCATCCCGTGCGACGCTCTTGCATGAGCATCACGGCGTCGCGCACTGCAGTGTTCGGACTTACACGCAGACCGACTGGAGGCTCCAGTTCGGCAACCGTCTCGTTTCTCAAGTGTTCTTGGATGTCCTTGCTCATGACGCTCACTCCTGGATGCACAGAATATCGCAAGGGGCCGAGCGGCAAAAGCTCCGTCTTCGGCAGTCCCACAAGACCCGCCCTATTTACCCGATTGTGTCATGCTTTGCGAGAGATTTATCACCGGCGCGCAGGTCGCTCGTTTCGTCACTTCGCGGCAGGCGTAACGGTGATCCACAACGGCTCGCAGTACGTCATTTTCATGACGAAGTTCACTGAAACGTGAGCCATCACGGGCACGAGTTGTTTGTCCGCCGCAGGGGCGTCGGCGGCCGCCTTGAGTGTGATGTGGCCCTTGGTTTCCTCGCCGGTCAACAGCGTCTTCGATGCCCCCACGTCCACCGTGACCCCTTTGGGCAGGCTGTTGCCGAAGTGCTGTTCGAGGTGCTGGTACAGCACGTCGAGTGTGACGTTCTGCTTCATGTCGGGCGCGCGTTCGATGGCGACGTCGATCTTCTGCGATTCGCCATGCTTGAGTGTCACCGCCTGGGTGCTGAGCTTGAGCGAGCGAATATCCATCGGCTCGGCGACGCAGGCCGTGTGCATCTCGACGGGGTAATGCCCGCGTCCGCCGCCGGGCGAGTAGTACTCTTGCATCACCCGCGCGACGGCGGCGAGTTGCAGCGGCTGAGCGTCCTTGACCGGGTGCGATGCCGTGCCGGTGATGCGGAGGTTCTCTGCGCCGGCGGGCGCGTCGGAGGCGGCCTCGAGGATGATGCAGCCATCGGCGCCGCCCGCCAGAATCTTGCCGCACACGGCCGTCACACCGGCCGGCAGGCCGTCGACGGCGAGTTGCACCTCGCCCGCGAAGCCGTTCTTGCGCACGACCTTCACGTAGAACGGCGCCTTGATGCCGGGCGCGAGCAACGTCTTGTCGGTGTCCACCTCCAGCGTGTAGTAGAGCTGGCTCGGCGTGATCGACAGCGCATAGGTATACTGCGGCCCGCCGCGCTGGTGCAGATCGCGCACCTCGGCGGTGTACTTGCCGTCGGCCGGCGCCGTCCAGTTCTCAATCAGCGAATCCTGGTACATGACGCGCCCGCTCGTCAGGTCGTCGGCCTCAGAGACCGCCGCTCCCTTGTCGTTCAGGATGCGCAGGTAGCAATCGAGCTCCGATTGCGCGCGTCGGGCAATGACCTCGAACGTGAGCTGCTGGCCTGCCTTGGCTTCAAACGTGAATCGGTCGGCGTCGAGCGGTTTGTCGATGCGGCCGTTGATGATCGCTGGAACACTGATCGGCTGGCCGACGGGCGTTGCTGGCGCCCCGGCGGCGCCGCCCTGCGCCGGCGCCGACACGGCCGCCCCGGCCGGCCCGGCCGGAGTCTTGAGCACCACGGGCACGGAAGCGACGAACACCGCGACCGCGTTCACCGGCTGGCCGCCAACGGCCGGCCCGACCCAGCGCAGGCCCGGCGGCGCATCGGCCGGGACGGCGATGGTCGCTGTTGCGTCGGCCGGCAGATTGAAGCCGACCAGTGAGAGTTTCGACTCCACTCCCGGCGTCACCGACACGGGCATGACCTGTGTCACGAACGGCCGACTGTTTATCTCGATCGCATACACCCACTCGGGGTTTCCCTTGTAACGCACGTCGCGGATTTCGAGCACATACTCGCCCGGCTGGTCGAACTTGTGATGCAGCAGCGGATCGCCCGCGTAGTGATTGTCGTTCGTCGCCAGCGTGCCGCCCGTCGCTCCGCGCAGCGTGATGATTGGGTCAACGTGTTCCTGCAGGTCGTGGATTCTGTTTTCGAGAAGCTGCGACCGCACGCAGAAAGTCAGTACCGTCGGCTGATCGAGCTTGAACTTGAAGCAGTCTACGTCCTCAACCTTTTCAATCGCGCCGCACACAGTCGCCGGTAGCGTGATCGTCTGAGCCTGCGCGGCGGTGTTGTTATCGCCCGTTTCGTTTGCGATCGGGTCGCGTACGACGACGAGTTGACCGACCGTGCTTGCCCCCTGCGGCGTGATTAACCGAAAGTCGCGCGGACCTGGCACAGCGTCGGCGGTCGCCGTGAACCGCAGCTTGGCGCGCGGCACATTCGGTTTCTTATCCGGCGGCTTCTCGCCTTCTTTCTTTTCCGGCTGTACTACCTCGCCGGTCACGCCCTCGCCCGCGACCAGCACCATGTACGCCCCGTGCAAGTTGTACCTCGCCGACACCTCGCACTCCGTCACCTGGCCGACCTGCACCGCCACCGGCCGCAGGCTCATCAGCATGGGGTACGAGTTCTGAGTCTGGCCGCGAACCTCGGCAAACAGCAGCGCCACCGCGATGGATAGCCCCGCCGAACACAACGCAACCCTCGCTGAATAGCGTAGTTGACTCGTCATACGTGCTCTCCGTGTGGGTTGAGCTTGCAGCCAAAACCGTTCACGTGGTCACGATTCTATCCGATCGGCGGCACTCCGGCAGCGCGGACAGTCGCCGAGTTCCCGCCCCATGCCTCGACTACCTCGTTTTCATCCACCAATCGGCATTTGCGACAATGGCGCAGCGATCGGTCGAGACGCTCGACCGATTGGACGGTTTCGCGACGTCGGGGGCGTTTGCGACCGACCGGCGGGCTCAGGCTGCCAGCATCGGGACATCTCACAGAGTTGAGTTGCACCAAGCCGTATTCCCGGCTAGTTCCATCTCCCGACTCTGTGGTATATTTCCCCCCTTCCGAACTGATGATGCACGCCGATCGGCGCGCCAGTTTTGGACCACCGCGCGGCCTCGTGGCCGTGCCAAGATCTGAGTGAGTTTATGGTTGATCGAAACCTATTGCGGGAGTTTGATGTTGCCGAAGACGAGTTGCGATCCGAGATCGAGTCCGCGCTGGCTCTAGAGAACGTGAACGACTTGACTGGCCTGTTCGAGACGAGCGGCCAGGTGTTTGAAGTGGGTCACATTGTGAGCGGGCGCGTGGTTAACGTTGTGGGCGACAACGTCGTCGTCGACGTGGGCTATAAGAGCGAGGGCCTCGTGCCGCTGCACGAGTGGGAAGGCGAGGAGCCGCCGAAACCCGGCGAACCGCTCGAAGTCTTGCTCGAAGGCATGGAAGATGAGGGCGGCGAGATCATCCTCTCGAAGCGCAAGGCGTCGCGCATCCGCGGCTGGGAGCGAGTGACCAGCGAGTGCGAAGAGGGCGACCTCGTCAGCGGCACCGTCACCCGCAAGATCAAAGGCGGCCTGTTGGTCGACATCGGAGTCAACGTGTTTCTGCCCGCCAGTCAGGTGGACATCCGGCGGCCGAGCGACATCGCCGACTTCATCGGCAAGCCGATCCAGTGCAAGATACTTAAGATCGACGAGAGCCGCCGCAACATCGTCGTCAGCCGCCGCAAGATGATCGAAGAGCAGCGCGAGGAAATGAAGCGAGCCTTGCTGTCGGAAATCAAGGTGGGCGACGTGCGGCGCGGCATGGTCAAGAACATCGCCGACTTCGGCGTGTTCGTCGATCTCGGCGGCCTCGACGGTCTGCTGCACATCACCGACATGAACTGGGGCCGCATCGGGCATCCCAGCGAGATGGTTCAGATCGACCAGGAGATCGACGTCAAGGTGCTGCACGTCGACCACGCCAAGGAGAAAATCGCACTCGGCCTCAAACAGCTCACGCCCAGCCCATGGGACAAGGTGCCCGACAAGTATCCGGTCGGCACGCGCGTGAAGGGCGAGGTCGTGAACGTGATGAGCTACGGCGCCTTCGTGAACCTCGAAGAGGGCATCGAAGGCCTGGTACACATCAGCGAGATGAGCTGGACCAAGCGCATCAACCATCCCAACGAGATCGTCCGCGCCGGCGACGAGGTCGAGGTCGTCGTGCTCGCGATCAATCGCGACAAGCAGGAAATCTCGCTCGGCATGAAACAGACCCAGTCGAACCCGTGGGACCGCGTCGCGCAGAAGTACCCGACGGGCACGATCGTCAAGGGCGTCGTCCGCAACCTGACCAATTACGGTGCGTTCGTCGAACTCGAAGAGGGCATCGACGGCCTGCTGCACGTCAGCGACATGAGCTGGACCCGCAAGATCAGCCATCCCAATGAACTGATCGAGAAGGGCCACGAGATCGAGTGTCAGGTGTTGCAGGTCGATCAGGACAAGAAGCGTATCGCGCTGGGCCTGAAGCAGCTGCGCAAGGACCCGTGGGAGACGGATATTCCCTCGAAGTACCAACCGGGCGACATGGTCAAGGGCAAGGTCACGAAGCTCACCAACTTCGGCGTCTTTGTCGAACTCGAGGCCGGGCTTGAAGGCCTGTTGCACATCTCCGAACTGGCCGACCACAAGGTCGAGAACCCCGAGGACGAAGTTGGCGTGGGCGACGAAGTCGAGGTGAAGATCCTGCGCGTCGATGCGGCCGATCGCAAGATTGGCCTCTCACGCAAACGGGTTCAGTGGGCCAAGGAAGGTCGCGGCGACGAAGAGACAGCGCCCGCAGCCGCCGAATCCAAACCCGCCGCCAAGCCCGCCCAACCGCTGAAGGGCGGCGTCGGCAGCGAGTCTGGCCCACTGATCAGTCCCGGCTCCGTATAGAAGTCAGAGGTCACACAAAAGAGCCAGAAGGATGAAGGAGGAACCAGAGTTCATCCTTCATCCTTTCTACTTCATCCTTCTCGCATGCGTTCCGTCGGTGTTGCACTTCTGGGTCTCGGCACGGTGGGCGGCGGCGTGGCAAAACTGCTGCTGGAGCACCACGATCGGATCGCGCGCCGCGTTGGGCTGTCGTTCGAACTGCGTCACGTCGTGGTGCGGGACGCACGTAAGAACCGGCCGGCCAGCGTGCCCTCCGAGATTGTCACAACTGACTACAACCGCGTCTGCCGCGACCCGCAGGTTGAGATCGCCGTCGAACTGATGGGCGGCGTTACGCCCACACGCCGCGTGCTCATGGATCTGCTGCAAGCCGGCAAGGACGTCGTCACGGCAAACAAGGCGTTGTTGGCCGAGCACGGACCCGAGATTTTCGATCAGGCCCACACGCTTGGCCGCTCGATCGCGTTCGAGGCGTCGGTCGGCGGCGGCATTCCAATCATCGCCGCCGTCGGCGAATGCCTCGTCGCCAACCAGATCGTCTCGATCACCGGCATCCTCAACGGTACGTCCAACTACATTCTCACGGCGATGACCGAAACGGGTGAGTCCTACGCGACCGCACTGGCCCGGGCGCAGCAACTGGGCTACGCCGAGGCCGATCCGACGCTCGACGTCGACGGCACCGACGCCGCGCACAAGCTTGCGATCCTCGCGCAACTCGGCTTCGGCTCGCGCGTCTCGACCGCGCAGATTACGCGTCACGGCATCGATCGGCTCGACGCGGTCGACGTCCGCTACGCCGGACAACTCGGCTACACGATCAAACTGCTTGCGACCGCCCGGTTGACCGATGGGGCTATCGGGCTGGCGGTCGCACCCACGCTCGTTCGTCAGCACACGCCGCTCGCCGAAGTGCGCGGCGCGTACAACGCGATCCAGGTCGTCGGCGACGCAGTTGGCGACACGCTGTTCTACGGCCGCGGCGCCGGCCAGATGCCCACGGCGAGTGCAGTCGTCGCCGACATCATCGATACCGCGCTCGGTCGCGCCGCGGTCACTTTCCGAACGCTGCGGCTCTGGACGGATCCCGACGTGTCCGCGCTGCCCGTCGCCACGCCCCAGAAAATCCACGGCCGCTACTACCTGCGGTTCCAAGTCGAAGATCGACCCGGCGCGCTCGCGCAACTGGCTCGCGCACTGGGCGACCACAAGATATCTATCTCCTCGGTCATCCAACCCGAAGCCGCCGAAGATCGCGAAGGCGCCGCCGTGCCGCTCATCTTCATGACCCACAACGCCGTAGACGCGAATGTGCGAGCCGCACTCACCGAAATCGACGGCCTCACTTGCCTCCGACTGCCGAGCGTCTGTATGAAAGTGGAAGGCTGATGAGCTGTCGGCCGTCGGCGCCCCGGCCGGCGTCGATGCCGATTTCCGACGGCCCATCGCTGAGAGCTTCTCGATGAAATACGCCATCATCATCCCCGACGGGTGTGCTGACGAGCCGCAAGCAAGTTTGGGCCGCAAGACCCCGCTCCAGGCTGCTCGCAAGCCGAACATGGATCGCGTCGCTTGCGACGGCGTCGTCGGCCAGTCGAACAACGTCCCCGATTCGCTTACGCCAGCCAGCGACGTCGCCACGCTGTCGTTGTTCGGCTACGACCCACTCAAGTACTACACCGGCCGCGCGCCGCTCGAAGCCGCCGCGATGGGCATCACGCTCGGACCGCACGACTGGGCGGTTCGCTGCAACCTCGTGACCGTCATCGACGACGTGATGGTCGACTTCTCGGGCGGGCACGTCTCCATTCCCGACGGCAAGGCGTACATGGAGAGTGTCCGGGAGCACCTGTACGGCGGACCGCTGGAGTTTCACGCTGGCGTGAGCTATCGCAACCTCATGATCTTCCGCGGCTCGCCCGCTGTGCCAGCCCCGTTCGCTCGCGAAACCAAGACCCAGCCGCCGCACGATATTCCCGACAAGCCCATCGCTGATCACCTGCCCGCGGGGCCGGGCGCCGAGCTGCTGCGCGACCTCATGACCCAAAGCCGCTCGTTTCTCGACGGCCATCCGCTCAACCGCACACGCCGAGCCCGCGGCGAGTCGCCCGTCACGCAGATATGGCTGTGGGGCCAGGGCCAAGCACCAAACCTGACTCCGTTCCATCAACTATACGGCAAGCGCGGCGCGATGATCACCGCCGTGGATCTGTTGCGCGGCGTGGCCGCGTTTCTCGGCTGGACGCGCATCGACGTGCCCACGGCGACCGGCTACCTCGACACCGACTACGCCGCCAAGGGCCGTGCGGGGGTCGAGGCCCTCAACGAACACGACCTCGTCTGCGTCCACATCGAGGCCACCGACGAGGCCAGCCACGAAGGCAAGGCCGACGAGAAGGTCAAGGCGCTCGAAGAGATCGACCGCCACATCGTCGGCCCGATGGTCGCCGCCTTGCAACGCCACGGTCGCTGGCGCATCTTGATATCGCCCGACCATCGCACGCTACTGCGCGAGCGAGTGCACGGTCGCGGCCTGGTGCCCTGGACCATCGCCGGCAGCGGCGTTGCCCCGAGCGGTGGGACCTACGACGAGTTCGCGGCCGTCCGCGGCCCACACCGATTTGATCGGGGCGAAGACCTGATGCGTTTCTTCCTTGGTGATTAACCCGCGGCCCGCAAGGAAGTGGGGTACGTTCCAACGTGCCACCTCTTCCTCAACGACCTTGGCACGTGAGAAACGTGCCGCTCAGCATAGGAGACCCACCCTTGCCCCTTACGGTTCAAAAATTCGGTGGCAGCAGCGTCGCCACCAGCGAACGTATCGTGGCCGCCGCGCGGCGAGCGATCCGTGCGAAACAGGCCGGCCATCAAGTCGTCGTCGTGGTCAGCGCTCGCGGCGATACCACCGATGAGTTGATCGAACTGGCCAAGCAAATCACCGAGCAACCGCCGGCTCGCGAGATGGACATGCTGCTCTCGACTGGCGAACAAATCTCCATCGCGCTGATGGCGATGGCGATCCAGTCGCTCGGCCAGCCGGCCGTGAGTCTGACCGGCGGCCAGGTCGGCATCGTCACCGATGCGTTTCACACCAAGGCCCGCATCAAGAGCATCTCGACCGACCGCATCCGTCAGGCGCTGGCCGCGGGGCAGATCGTGATCGTCGCCGGGTTTCAAGGCGTGGACGAGAGCGACAACATCACCACGCTCGGCCGGGGCGGATCCGACACGACGGCTGTGGCGCTCGCGGCCGCGAGCGACGCCGACGCCTGCGAGATCTACACCGACGTCGACGGCGTCTACACAACCGATCCGCGTATCGTGCCCGAAGCCCGCAAGATGACGTCGATCAGCTATGACGAAATGCTCGAACTGGCCTCGGCCGGCGCCGGGGTCATGCACAGCCGCTCGATCGAATTCGCCAAGAAATTCGACGTGCCCATTCACGTCCGCAGCTCGTTCAGCGACTCGGACGGCACCTGGATCATTCCTGAAACGGCTGAAATGGAAAACGTCGTCGTCTGCGGCGCGGCGATGGTGAAAGACGAGGCTCGCGTCACGATCTGGGGCGTCGCCGATCAGCCGGGCACGATCCACCGCATCTTCGCTCGCGTGGCCGAGCACAACATCGTCACCGACATGATCGTGCAGAACGTCGCGACCGACGGGTTGACGCAGGTCTCGTTCACCGTGCCGCGCGGCGAGCTGCACGAGACGCTGCACGTCGCGGCCGAGATCGCCCGCGAGATCGAGGCGGGCGGCGTGCACCACGAAGACAACGTCTCGAAGGTCTCGGTCGTCGGCGTCGGCATGCGCACCCACAGCGGCGTCGCCGACCGCATGTTTGCCGCCCTGGCCGCCGAGCAAATCAACATCAAGATGATCACCACCAGCGAGATCAAAATATCTGCGCTCGTCGACCGGGACCGAGCGGCCGACGCACTCCGCGCGGTTCATCGAGCGTTTCAACTCGACAAAGTGCCGAGCGCCGCGGGCGGCGCCGGACCGGTCGCCGCCGGTTACATCCGCAAGGCGGGCGGTGCCAGCACTGCCATGCGCAACAATTCGCTGGCCGCCGTGGTTCAGCAACTGCCGTCGATGGAAGCGATCGTCGTCAGTGATGTGGCGCTGAGCGAAGATCAAGCCCGCGTTACGGTCTTCGGCGTCCCTGATCAGCCCGGCATTGCGGCACGAATATTTGCTCACATCGCCAAGGCCGGCGCCGTCGTGGATATGATCGTCCAGAACGTGTCGACCGACGGACTGGCCCACGTCTCGTTCACCGTGCCGCGCGAGAACCTCGACGCCGCGGTGACCGCCGCCCGTGCGGTCACGTCTGAGATTGGCGGCGAGGTTGCGGCCGACCCGAACATCGCCAAGCTCACGATCATGGGGGTCGGGATGCGCACGCACACTGGCGTTGCGGCCCGCATGTTCGCCGCGCTGTCCGGCCCGCAAATCCGCGTGCTCATGATCAACACCAGCGAAGTGCACATCACCGCCGCCGTAGAACTCTCCCGCGCCCGAGAGGCGGCTGCTTGCCTGCGAAAGGCGTTTGGATTGAACGGCAGGTAGGCCTATTGCGCCACGCTCCCAGGTCGTCGATCGAGGCCAAGAATCGAACGGTGTGAGCCGAGGCAGTCGTGCGGGTCGCTGGCGAGAGGCCGCCTACTGTTCTTTCTCGTTCAGGCCGGTGAGGAAGTCGGCGAGTTCGTCTTCGCCCATTTTTTCGGCGCCCGCGGGTTGGGCGGAATCGTCCTGTACGAAGAAGTCGGGCATCGACTCGGCCTCGCTGGCTGCCGGCGGCTCGGCGGCGACCGGTCGCCCCTCGGCGGGCGGAGGTGAAGGGGCTGGTGCAGCGGTTGGGGCCTTCTCTTTTTTCTTGAAGAGTTTGGAGAACAAACCGCCCTTCTTCTTCTCTTCCTTTGGTTCGGGGGGCGGCTCAGCAGCAGGCTCGGTGTCCGCGGGTTCGGTCTGGCCGAACAGGTCGGCGACATTACCCTCGTGGATCGTATCGCCGTCCGCGGCCGCGTTCTCGTTTACGACGAAGTCGGCCCCGTCGCCCGCGGCAGCCTCATCGACCACGAAGTCGGCGCCCTCGCCGGCGGCAGTTTCATCAACAACGAAGTCACCGTCCCCTCCTCCGACGGCTGCCCCTTCATTCACCACGAAATCCGATTCCCCTTCGTCAGACACAACCTCGGCCGCCACGACCTCCTCGGCGTCGACCACGACGTCATCGGCGACCGCGGCCTCGTCGGCAACGACAAAGTCGGCTCCGTCGCCGGCCGGCGCCTCGTCGACGACGAAATCGTCCGCGTCCGCCGCAGCGCCAACTGGCACGCCACCCACCTGGACGATGAACGTCAGCGGACCAACCCCCAGCGTGTCGCCCGACCTCAGCTCCTTCTCTTTCACCTTGGTGCCGTTCACAAAGGTGCCGTTGGAGCTTCCGAGATCGCGGACCATCAGCCGATCGTCGGCCTGCGTCAGTTCGCAGTGCAGTCGGCTGACGAATGGCGACGGGATGCGCACCCCGCAGTCATTGCGGCGTCCGATGAGTATCTTCGGTGCGCCGAGCGGTATCTCTTTTACAGTGGTCTTGCCTTTGGCCACTACCAGCTTTGCGTCCATAGGCGTGTCTCGCAACTGCGGCCTGGACCCAATGGTTGCCGAAAAACAGCGGATTGACTATAGCACGCCACGGGCGCGAAAGTAAGCCCTCGGATAAAACCGAAATCGCGAAAGTTTCGTGCTTCGGATTCGTCAGCGGAGCGGATTGCCTGCCGGACGGTTGAGAGCGGCGGGGCCGATGAGCCGGGCGACCTCGAGATCGTCGACATAGATGTCGCCGACGCCGGTCAACCCGATCGTGATCGTCAGCTCATCGCTACGAGTCGCGTATCGGTAGAAAGTGAATTGCTTCCATTCGAGCGGTTCGACCTGAGACAGGGCCAACGACCGGCCGCCGATCGAATCGAAGATGACCGCTCCGTCGGCGCTGCCCTCGATCGGCGCGGGGACGCGCATCCAAAAGCGCACGCGAAGAACGTCGCCCGCCTTGATCAGGACTGGTTTGCTCACGAGCGCGGCCACTTGCGGGTCGAGCGACGCCGGCAACTCGGCCGCGTCGTCGGGCTTTAGTTGCAGGTGCAGCGATCGGCTGCCGCCGTGCGGGTTGTCTGACGAAAGGGTCGCGCCTACCTCGAGTTGTTCGTCGATCTCGACCGTCTGGCTCCAGCCACCGTCGGCCAGCGCCTCGGCGCTCTCGAAATCGCCGCCAGCAATGAGATTGCTGCTGAACTGGCCGGCGTCTATGGCACGGACCAGGTCCCAGTGGTGCGGCAGCGTATCGAATGCCGTCGTGTACAAGCTGGCGTGTGCGAAGCTCATCGGTTTCACCGCGCCGTCCCAGTGCGCCCGACGCAGCAATCGGAGCGATCGCATCGAGCGATGCGCGGCGACGTAGCTGGTGCGGAAGTCGCTGCGTTCGAGCGCGCGGCGGCTGACCGAAAGCTGCTCTCCGGCCGCTTGCAGCAGCGCGGCCGAGTCGGGCAGGGCGTGGCCGAGCGTCGCCAGTTGGGCATCGACGCGGCGAGTGCGCTCGTATTCGGCGCCGGCCAGTTCGGTCGCCCACAGGGCGGCGAGCGGAGCGGTCTTGGCGATCTCCTTGCGGAGCTGCGTGAGCGTGGCGGCGTCGGAGGTGACCAGCACGATCGCGGTCAGGTCGAACTCAGGCAGCGTCAGTCGCGTTCCGCCCGCTACTCGCTCGCGTTTCAGGCTTCGCAGTTCGGCTGGCGTCACGAGCCAAGCCTGGGCCGCGTCGGGGATCGCCGGTACCACGATGTTCAGATCGTTCGCCGCGAGTTGGCCAGGCACGAACTGCGCGCCCGGCCCATACCACACGGGCAACACGACAAGCCCGTAGTCGCTTCGCACCAGAGTCGCTTCGATGTCCTGTCGTTCGATATCGGGAACGACCTTCTGTTTCGGCAATGGAGCGAACCCGCCGCCGAAACCGCGCTTGTTGCCGAACATGTTGCGAGCGGGGGCCACGGTCGCGCCCGGACCGCGCGTCACCGGCACTGGCAACGTCTCCACCGGCGTCGTGCTGACGGATCCGGCCGACGCAAAGTACGGTTCGAGCAACTGCAGTTCGAGATTGAGCAGGCCAAGTTCGAGCAGTCGCTCGCGCCCCATGCCCGACTGGCCCAGCGACTGATCGGCCCAGAAGCCAAACCCGCGGCATCCGGCGGCGAGCGCGGCGTACGTCAGTAGCCGTACCTGGTCTGCGTCAGGCCCGAGGCTGTCGGCAACTTCGGGGTCGATGCTCGGCGCCGGAGCGGCCTGGACCCACGTGAAGAAATACGTGCCAGGCCGGGCCAGGTATCGACGCTGGCTGAGCCAGTCGCGATAGCGCCGGATGTCCATGGCCGTGCCGATTGGCAGACGGTGGGCGCCGACCATTTCGAGTTCACGCGAGAAACTGCGGAAGTTACCGGTCACGTCCCCCGCGACCGGACGACGTGGAGTGTGTGCGCGAAGTTGGCGTGCGGCCGCGATAGTCGACGTCGACGCACCGGGACCGATCTGAACGCCGATGTTCCAGCACAGTACGGACTCGCGAAAGGGAAACTGACCGAGAAGCTGACTGATCGCCGGCCCCGACACCGCCTCATCGAGCGACCGCGCCGGCAACTCGGGCATCAGCCACATTCGCTCAGTGACTGCTTGTTGCAGCAACTCCACATCGAGCGGCCATTCGACCGCCACGACGCTGAATCCGAACTCCTTGAGCCTGGTCGCCGGGACGCCCGGCGCTCGCATCGCTCGCAGCAGTCGCGGCCGACCCGCCACGAGCAACCGATCTTGGCTGATCTCGACGTCTGGCGCAATCGACTCGCCCGGTTCGCCGAGCTTGGCCGTGGCCGTGCGCGAGTGCGATTCGAAAGTGGGCGATACTTCCAGGTCGTCGATCCAGACGGTCGCGTCGCCTGGGCCGGTGAAGACGTTGAGCACGATGCGGTCGACATACGCCTCACGTGTGTCGACGTCGCGACCCAGTGATGCTCGCAGCAACCGTGCCTGGCGCTCGACCGCAACAACTGGTTGAGTCAACTCGAGCTGTTGCCAGTTGCCGGCTTGATCGTATACCGCGCCGGGCACGAGCGTGCCCAAGAGTTGCAGGGTGTCGGGGTCTCGCTCTCGCGGAAACACGACGCGGGCAAGCAGCCGCACGCCGGGGCGATCTCCCTTGAGCCACAACGACACCTTGAGGTCGTCGCAAACCAGCGCTCGCGAGACAGGGTAGCCGTAGTGCAGATGGCTGCCGTTGCCCGCCGTCAGCGCGATTCGCTCGGAACCTGCGCCGGTGTGAGCGATGTCGGGCGTGCGATCGTGCAACCGCACGCGATGACTCGCGTCGCCGCCCTCCGATACCCAGGCGACGTCGCCGTGCTCGAAGTCATCTCGGAGACTGCCCTCGGCCACCGCCCGATCGCCGGGGGGCGGCTCCTGACCGGTCGAACCGATCGCGAGCACGAGCAGGCTTACTACCGGAACGACCCACAGAACGGTGAGCCTTCTTAGTCGCACGAGGCTAAGCATCCGTGACAGCCTCCCAAGTGACGTTCCGACCGTGTGAGTTGTGGTACTCCCATCGTCGCGCCTCCACGCGACCGAAGGAAGTATAGCGAAGCCTTAAATTTGCGCAAAGGCGAGTACCGCTGCACTGGCGCGACGCAGCATCAGGTTTTCTGGCCTATCCTTGAGGTCGAATGAACGAACGTGCGCGCACCGCTTGGTATCGATCGTGGCCGGTAGACTTGGCCGTGCGCCTGGTCTATTGGTGTGGGCTTTTTGGCATGGTTCAAAAAGGTGTCAGGCACCGTTGTGCGAAGCACCCTTCGGGCCGTTCCGGCAACGGTGCCTGACACCTTTTTGAACCATGCCGGCTTTTTCATTTGGTGGGGTTGTTCCGGAAATACCTGGGTCGGCGGCGGCTGCTCATCCTGCTGTATCATCGCATCGCACCGGCGGGCGGAGATACGACGATCGCCGGAC
>Ga0185317_100077_pt1 | contig 39845 bp, 28 predicted proteins | sample DevilsHole_FD_128020 | JGI IMG/M metagenome (GOLD analysis project Ga0185317, IMG submission 128020) | Groundwater microbial communities from Devils Hole, Nevada to study Microbial Dark Matter (Phase II) - Devils Hole (SPADES assembly)... | ecosystem: Environmental > Aquatic > Deep subsurface >...
GTTTGTCCTCAGTCTGTCCTCATCCAAAATTGTTCGACAGGAAAATCAGCAGAGCATTTGCGCTTCAATTTTCCTGTCATCCATTTTCCTATCATTTGGTCACAATCACAAACGCTGGTCGGCTGGCGGAACGGGTTCCGTCGGCCCGGATTCCGACGGCGAACAGCGAGCGCAGACCGGGTTCGAGTTTTACATCGCGCACGGTCCAGGGAGCCGCGTCCGCCGTTCCAACGATTTGCGGGCCGTCGTGGAATTCGACTCGGACGTACTGGCCGGTCATCTTGGCGGAGAACGTGTGCAGATCGTTCGCTGCCAACGGCCCGCCATAGCCGAGTCCGCAGTCCGGCCCGCCCCACTGGCCGTTTCGCTTTTGATAGGTCAACTTCGGCGCGGTGATTTCCAGGTCGGTGCAGGCGGAATGATACGACCGCCACGCCCAGGCGGCGTATTCGTCGGGAAACCAGACCGGGTATTTCGCGTTGCGCAGGTCTCCGGACGCGGCGGACGCGATCGGGTTCCAGCCGCTGACCGGATCGAAGTCGCCGACCCAGCCTTGTTCTCGCACGATCGGCTTCAGCTTCACAGGCTGACCCGGCTGCGGCATTTCGTCCGGCATCCGCGCGGCGATGCAACGGTCGAGGTACGCCATGAAGAAATTGAACTTCGAATAGATGCCATGCTCAAAACCGTAGGTCGTGGCGCGACAGCTCAGGTCGGCGGGTGCCTCGTCGTCTCCGTTCGCTTTGTAGGTTCGCTGGCCGGCGCGGAGGTCGTTCTTCGGAATCTCCCACGCGAACGCGAACGGAACGCGCTGGGTCAGCTCTTTGTACTGCCGCAGCCGATTCGGAAACGAATCGCTCCACGCGAGCACTCGGTCGGGAGCGTGTGCGAGCAGATCGGCACAAAGATGCGAACCGTTCTGACCCAGCCAGCCGACGATCGGCACGGTCGCCAGTTCGGGATGTTTCGTCTCGGCCGCCGCCCGTTCGAGATACCGCAGCAGCAGCCTCGTGTCCTGCGCCTCATGGCCAAGTTTGTAACGGCCGCTCCGTTTGTCGTTGTGACCAAGGTCGTACTCGAACGGCCACGGCACGGTGACGAGCGCGAAGTTCCACAAGTCGGCCAACTCGCGCGGGTCGCCGCTGTGAAACACAAAGCAGACAAACACGCCGCGCACCGGCCGCTCGCCGTGCGGCAAGTAAAGATGCACCCGATCGTCGATCTTCCGAAACTCGCGCCACGCCGGTGCCTCGTCCAATCGCTGGATCGGAAACCAGCCGGGCGGATCGGCCGCTTCAGCCGATTGAATGACCTCACACAGAAGCAGAATCAAACCCAGGGCAATCGTCAGACAGGAAGATGGACGACAGGAAAATGAGAGACGAAACGGTCTCCCGGATTTCGCCGATGCTGCGAAGGAGTCATTCATTCATTGTCTCCCATCTTCCTGTCTCAAATCTTCCTGTCTCAAATCTTCCCGTCTCAAATCTTCCCGTGGAGTCCCGATCTATTTCCGCAGATCATAACAGACGACTTCGCCCGCTCGGTTGCGCATCAGGAATCGGCCATCGACGTACGGCAGTTCGATGAAGACTTCGTAGGCGGTCGTGTTCTCGTGGCGCGGTTTCCACGGCGGGCACAGTCGGCGGACGCGGGCGGGGTCGATGTCGAGGAACTCCAGTTCCGAGCGGTCGCTGTGCGCCGCGTCGCGGATGTTGAGCAGACGGTCTTCGACGAGCCACGCCTGGCCGATGACGCCGGCGCTCGGATGATGGCCGAACTCGCCGTTCGGGCTGACGTACAGCGGTCGGCCGGTCGCTTCATCGAGGACCGCGAAGTGAAACGCCGGTTGCGACGTGTCGAACTTGCGGCCCTGACTGTTGAAATAGACGCGGCCGTCGCGGAGCAGCACGCGGCGCATGCAGCAGGTGTCGAATTGGTTCTCGAACCAGAACGGCGGCTCGTCGGGCATCGTCCAGGCGAGTTCCGCTCGTTCGGGGGACAAGCGATACGCGGCTTTCAGCGCCCAGGGTTCTTTGGAATTTTCACTGCGATGTTGCGACGTCACGTTGACGCAGACGTGTCGATCGGACGGAGACAGCGGCGACCAGTTCGGCGCGAGTCCTTCGACCGTCCACATCACGCGCCCGTCGCGCGGGTCGATCAGCCGCAACGAACCACCGTCCGGTCTGTTCGCCGCTCCGACCGTCGCCGCGAGAACGTATTGCCGTCCGGCGTGCGTCCACACGGCGGGCGTCGCGTAGCGGCAGGTCGCGGCGGGGACTTCCCATTTCGTGGAACCATCTTCGATGTTGATTCCCCGAAGCGGCACGTCGCGCGATTCTTTCAGGTCGAACTGCGGCACGATCAACACGCCGTCCGCCACGATCAGCGACGCGCTCATCGACGGCCCGCCCGCGAAGCTGTTGCGATCGCGCAGCAGTTTTTCTTTCTGCTCGTCCGACTGCCTCGCGAAGCGGCTGTCGGCGACTTCCCAAATTTTCTTCCCCGTCGCCGCGTCGTAGCACCGCAAGCGGCCGGCCGTGCCCAGCGAAAAAACTCGGCCGCCGAAGTAGGCCGGCGTCACTCCGTAATGATTCCGCTTGCCGGAATATCGGTTGACCCCTTGCCCCGCTTCGATGGCCTTCCACAGCAGCTTGCCGGTGTTGAGATCGAGCGCGACAGTCAGATCGTCCGCGTCGATCGCCGCGTTGCGACGCAGCGGCTCGGCGAGTTTTTCCTCGGCGAGGATCGCCTGATTCTTCTCCTGCGACCAGTGCGGCAACTTGTCGGCCCAGACTTCACCCGTGGGACGAAAGGAACTCGCGAAGATTTTTCCTTCGGCGACGATCAACCCCGACGCCGATCCCGGATGCGTGCTGGTCTCCGTCAGATGCCGCAGGTAGCCGGAACTGCTCCCTTTGGCGAATCCCAAGTTCGCGCCCTGGCTGACCCACAACGTCTTCGCGTGCTTGAGGTCATCAATCAGCGCGTGTCCGAACTTTCGCGGCACGAAATTCCCGAACGGCCCGTTCGCCTGCGGCCACGCCGGTTCGCGATCTGGTTCCGCCGATAAACCGACACGCACGATCAACAGCACAGCCAGAAAACAAAGTCGTTTCATGTTCATTCGGTCCCGGTCCGAGTCATGTTCAAAACCACTTCGACATGTTGAAAACCACTTCTTCAATCATCCACGATCGCTGAACAAGAGGGGATGCAAGTGCGTCAAGCCAGAAGCTCACCCAACGGGCCGGTGCTTTCCTTGAAGGATTTCACCGGGCAGCCGAGTTGTTGCAGGATCGTCAGGTACAAATTTGACGCGGGCATCGTGCCCCCTTTCCATTTGACGTGCTGGCCGTGGCGGAAACCGAGCTTGCGACCGCCCGCCAGCAGCATCGGGAAGCTGCCGCCGGAGTGGCTGCTGATTTGCGAACCTCCTAGCAGCAGCACCGTGTGGTCCAGCAGCGTGCCGTCCTCCGCTTCGATGCCGCGCAGCTTGTCCATCAACCGCGCCAAGCACGCGCAGAACATCTCGTCGCGCAGCCCCAACACTTTCACGTCGGGATTGTCGGCACCGCGATTGCCCGACCCTTTGTGATGCACGTCGTGAGCGCCGCGCAGCGGAGCCCCCGCGGCTTTCGACCAGTCTTTGTAGTCGTCGTAGTTCGGCCCTCCTTCGCCCCCCAGGCTGTGTGTGACGACGCGCGTCATGTCGGTCTGAAACGCCAGAGCGATCAGGTCCATCATCAACTCGATGTGCTCCCGCATCCGGCTCTTGCCGGACGGGAACCGCACGCCACTCTCATCGAACGCTGGGCGCCCGCGTGCCAGGATGTCGGACTTGTCGGTCAGCCGCTTCTCGACTTCGCGAATCGAATCGAGGTACTGCTCGATCCGTTGCCGGTCGGCCGCTCCGAGTTTGCGTTGCAAGTCGCCGACTTGTTCCAGCGCCGTGTCGAGAATGCTGCGGTCCAGCGCCAGCCGCTTCTGAGCGTCCTTTAACTGCTGCTTGTCGGCGGGCGGAAACAGCCGCTCGAACACCGTGCGATGCGTGCCGATCGCCGGGATGTCGGCCCCCATCGCGTTCCGCGACAACGTGCGCGTCCCGACACCGTCCTCGAACGACAACGCCAGCGACGGCAGATACGTCTGCCCGATGTGCTTCGCCGCGACCTGGTCCAGCGAGATCGAGTTCGTGATCGTCCCCGGCGTGAGTTTGACATTCGTGCCGGTCAGCCAGTTGAGAGGATGCTCGTGCCCGCTGATCCGCCCCTGAATGTGCAGCAAGCTGGTCAGCACCGAAAACTGATCGCGCAAGTGCGCTAGCGGTTGATGCGACGGCGCGAGCGTGTAGTTCCGCCCTTCATCCTCTGGAAACCAGCGGTAGTGATTGATCGCTCCCGGAATGTAGAAACACGCCAACCGCGCCGGCTCCCGTTTCGATTCCGCCGCCGCCAGCGTCCGCACGCCCATGACGTTCAACCAGGGCAGAGCGATTGTCGCTCCAAGTCCGTGCAGCATCGTCCGCCGAGTAATCGCATTCGTTTTCGAATTCATGAGAAGTTCTTTCTGAAAACATTCGTTAGACAGGAAGATGGGAGACAGGAAAATGAACAACGGACATTCAACCAGACCGCCCTCAAATTCTGTTCATTTTCCTGTCCCAAATCTTCCTGTCTGATTCGTCCGACCGAATTTACTTCATCGTTCCCGAAACGCACGGGATCCTATCACATCCAGCAACAGGTCGCGCAAACGAAATCCGTCGGCTTCGCGAGCCGCCATGATGCGGCGGAGTTCGGCGAGGTCGTCGATGTCCGGAACGCGACCGGTTCCGTATAGCACAAAATTCTTCAGCAACCCGCGCACGAGGTCGGGTTGATAATTCTTGACCAGCAGCGAGCGGCATTCGGCGAAGCTGGCGAACGATTCGCCGCGCGGCAGCGTGCCGGACGCATCGACTGGTCGCGACCGGCCCGCGCCGCGCCACGCGATCTTGCCGTCGAGTTCGCTGCGCTCGTACTTCTCGAATTCAAGTTCGCGCCAGCGACCGCTGAGGTCGAAATTTTGGAACGCGAAGCCCAGCGAGTCGATCGTGCGGTGACAGACCGCGCACTTCGTGTCTTCTTGATGCTGCCGCAGCAGTTCGCGAAACGTCTTGCCGTGATTCTTGCCGTCGGACGGGATCAGTTCGGGAACCTCCAGCGGAGGCGGGGGCGGCGGCATGTCGAGGATGTGCCGCAACGTCCAGGCTCCGCGGTAGATTAGCCAGTTCTCCCCCATCCAACAGAGCATCGACTGAATGCCGGCCTGTGCGAGCAACCCGCCGCCGCGTGGATCGTCGGCTCGCAATGTCACCGGCCGCAACTGCCCGCCCTCGATCCCGTCGTAGCCGTAATGTCGCGCGAGGATGTCGTTCATCATCGTCCAATCGCTGGCCAGCAATTCGCGAGCGGGCCGGTTCTCGGCCAGCATCCGCGCGACATACGCGACCGTCTCCTCCTGCATCGACGCCTTGAGGTTCCGGCCGAACCGAAAATCCTGTTTCTGAATGTGATCCATCGCCACCGTGATCGGCTGACCGAGTTCCAACCACTGGGTGACGAAAGGTTGCAGAAACGCCTCGCTGCGCGGATCGTCGAGCAACCGATTCGCCTGCCTGGTCAGCACGTCCGGTTCGCGGAGCTTGTTTGCGGCGGCCAGTTCGCGGAGTTCACGGTCCGGCGGTGCGCCCCACAACAGGAAACTGAGCCTCGACGCCAGCGCGTGCGCGGCGCGGCGATCGGTCTCCGGACGCGGCGATCCCTCGGAATTCGCGTCTGGCTCCGTCCCCGACGCAGGGCCGGCAACATCCGAAGCCAGCACGTCTCCCGGACCGCTCAAGTATCGAAACGAGCCGCTCATCAAGACCGCTTGAAACGCGCCGCGCAGGGCGTCATCGAACGACAGCTCCTGTTCGCGCAGCGATCGGAACAGAGCGACGAACCGTTCGACTTCCGGCTCGTCAACTGGCCGTCGCCACGCCCGGTCCATGAACGGCAACAACAATCGCCGAGCCTCCGCCTCGCTGCCCTCGGCAACCGACCAGGCAACGTGATGATCGACATCAATCTCGATGCGGTGCAACACGACAAACGGAACCGGCTGCTCTTCGGGCGTGCGAGCCTTGTGGTCGTAGCTCGGTCGAAACAGGCCCGTGCCGCCAGGAATGTTTTCGTCGGGCTTGCTGCGGTCTTCGTTCTGGAAACCGGCGACCGAGTACGGCAGCTCGACACGGTTGATCAGTTCAATCGCCAATCCTTTCGCGTCGATGATCGCATCCTGAAGCGACACGTCGTAGGTCAGCGTGCGCGGCTCGTCCGGCGAGTTCGTGATTTCGGGAAACCCCAGGTCGCGCCCGCCCACCACGACCCACAGCCGCGGGTTCGGCACCCCCGGATGAAATTTCGCCGCCGACACCGACAGCGTCAGCCGCAACACGCCGAGCCGTCCGTGTTCCGGCGGACGCACGCGGATCGTGAAGCCTCCCTTTTCGCCCAGCCACTTGGGCTTGATCAGCAGGCCGGTCCCCGGACGAGCGAAGGTCTCGCTGTTGCTGATTGTCACGCCCGCTGCCTTCCAGCGATCAAACGCCTGTTTGGCGTCCTTCGCGCCCCGCAATTCCACCGCGATCACTTCCCCGTTCGCCGGCTCGGTGAACCGCAACGCCTCCACGGCTCGCCGAGTCACTTGCATGATCTGAGCCACCGCATCGGCCGAGTCCTGCAAGCCGTCGATTCCCGTGTCGAAACCATTCACCCGCCCGTCATCCGGCAACGCGAACGAAAAATCGACTCCCAGCCCCGTCACGTCGCGCAGCGCGGCCGACAACTCCCGACGATTCAGCCGCCGAGTCCCGCCCGGACGATTGGCTCGCTGTTGCGTGGCGATCCATTCCAGCACACGCCGCTGCTCCGCGCCGTCCGGCCGAGGTTCCTCCTTCGGAGGCATCGCGCCGGACAGCAACTGCTCGTGCACCAGCGTCCACAAATGACGGTCCTCGGCGCGAAACCCCTCGAGCCGGTCCAAACGCAGACCCGCCGCCGGTGACTCCCCGCCGTGACACGCCACGCAATGGCTCTGCAAGAATGATCGCACGTCCGCAACATCCGCGGCGTCCGCGGCAGAAGATATCCGCGGTCCCGGGCACAGCCACATCACGAACAGCCACAACACGAGCAGCCACACCGCGGACAAGAACTGGACGGCAGAGATCGACATCGCGCCAACACGCCCGCCTGCCGAAGTCCCGATTTCCGTCTGAGTCGTTCGCACCCTCACCCGCATGGCAACTCCCAGATCTTCAATTCCGCCTTGCTTCCCGAAACGATTCGCCCACCGTCCGGCGAAACCGCCACACACGTCACCGCCGCCGAGTGCCCGCTCAGCAAGTGTTCGTTCCGACCGCTCCGAACGTCCCACACACGCACCGTCCGGTCATCACTGGACGACACAACGCGCCGACCGTCTGTCGTCACGGCCAGCGCCGTGACGTCATCCTGGTGCCCGTGCAGCGCGACTTGCTCTTCGCCCGTGCGAGCATCCCAAATTCGCAGCGTGTCATCCCAGCTTCCCGACACGATCTTCCGACCATCGGGCGTGAACGCCACCGCCGAAAGCACTTCCTCATGCCCGGACAGCGTCAACGATTCCCGACCGGAAGACGACTCCCAAACTCGCAGCAGGTTCTCGCCGTCCCCCGACACGATCCACTGACCGTCTGGACTGAACGCCACGCACGTCACGTCGTACTCGTCCCCTTGAGCCGCGCGCCAGAGCGGCTCGCTGCCGGTCAGGTCCCACACCGCCAGCGTGTCATCGCCGCTGCCAGTCACGATGCGCCGACCATCCGGGCTTAGCGAAAGACTCGTGATGTTCTCCCGATGAGCTTTCACCGTGCGCCGTGGCTCGCCGCGAGTCGCGTCCCAAACCGACCACGATCCATCCCACTGCCCCGTGATCAACTCAGTTCCTCGCGGAGAAAACACCACCGCCGAGATTTCCGACCGCGACTTCGCCCGCCACACCGCCTGGCCCGTCGTCACATCCCAGACGCCAACCAGGCTCCCGCATCCCACACCCACGCGCCGCCCATCAGGACTGACGGCCACCGCAGTCACCCAGTCGTCGCCCACAGGAATCGTTCGCACAACGATCATTCAAACACCCACGGTTTCGCTCGCTCACCGACGCCATTGCCGCCAAAACGACTTCTGAAAGAACCATAAAACCGCCCGCAACGACGCAGCCGACGTCAACCTCGCTGATCCAAACCCGAAACGACGGATGCACGTCATCGTTCCCTCACGGCCTTTCTCGCCTCGCGCGTCAGGTCTCAAGCCAACAGTTCAGCAATTGGCCAAGTGGGGTTGATGTCTTTGAGGCCCGGATCGGCGATGCCGAACGACTTTCGCGGCGCGCCGGCGGCTTCCAGCAGCGTCAGGAAGAAGTTGGACGTCGTCTTGTGACCCTCCGCCCCGTACTTCGGAAAACCGAGGAATCGGCCGCGCGTCTTCAGACGCCCGCCGAGGTCGCCGATCACCAGCATCGGCCAGTCCCAGCAGCGGCTGTGATGAGCTTCCGCCGCGTCGCTCAAATAGACGATCACCGTGTTGTCGAGCATCGTGCCGTCCCCTTCCGGGACCGCTTTGAGTTTGTCGGCCAGACGCACGATCAGTTCCATGTGGAAGCGGCGGATAGTCGTCGTCAGTTGCGAGGCCGTGCGCGTGTCGATCCCCTTGCCGTGCCCGATGCTGTGCTTGTCGAGCGGAATGCCCAGCCCCTTCCACCGCACGCTGAAGTACGGATCGCCGCAGCCGCTGGCCAGCGTCACCACATTCGTCAGCCCGCAGATCAGCGCGGCGGCCCCGATGTCGAACATCGCGTCCAGCCGATCCGCCTCGACCTCGGACCTGAACTTGTCGCTGACCACCGGCCCGTGCTGCCTCAGCGTGCTGCTGATTTCGTTCAGCCGGCTCTGCCGCTGGCTGAGGCTTTCAAACGCATTCAAGTAATGATCGAGCTTCTCGCGCTCTTCGCCCGCCAGTTGCTTGGAGACGCGGCGCACATCGTCGGCCATGAAGTCCAAGAGCTGGCCCCGCTGGCGGAACGTCTCGCGGGCGTAACCCTCAGCGACGCTGCCGAACAGTTCGTCGTAAGCGAGGTCCGGCCGGCATCGCGTCGGAGCGGGCTGATCCGGACCGCTGGCGCTCGTGTTGTAGATCACGGTGTGTTCAGGCCGGTCCGAGATGCCCAGCCCGATCTGCGGAAAAATTCCCGGCACCGCGCGGGCCAACGCCAGGTCGATCGTCTCGCCAGCCGGGCCTGCCTTCGCCGAGTAACAGCCGAGCGCCCCGAAATTGTTCGAATGCCCGCCGCCGCAGATGCGACCGCTCATCCCTTGCAGAATCGTCAGCCGGTCCTGCAACGGCTTCAGCGGCGCGATCGCTTCGGGAAGCTCGTGCCCGGCCAGGGGGATGTCTTCGAGCGTGTCATTGTTCGTGTGCCCCTGCGGATGCTTCGCCCGCGGAATCGTCGTCGGCTGCACCTGCAACGGATTCAGCCCGTTCCCCTCCATCACGAACACAAACCGCCGCGGCTTCCCCGCCGCAACCGATCCCGCCGCCTGCGCCGTCAATCGCGACAACACCGGACCCAACAACGCGGCGCTGGCTCCCAGCGTGACTCCCTTGATCGCAGTTCGACGAGTGATGTGTGATGTCATGATTTCCGTCACTCCTAGAGTCAGCTCAGCCGTAACGCGGAGGATGTAGACAGGTCTGGTTACATTTCGCCTTTCTTTGGAACGGGGTTCGTTTAACCCGCAGCCGCAGGCGAGGCACAACAAACGCCAGCCATGCCTCGCCTGCGGCTGCGGGTTAAACGACCGAAGCCGATCTCAGACCCTTTTCAATGTGGCACGGTACTCAGTTTACGGATGTTCGAAGTCTGGTCAACGAAACACGCCGCGGGCGGGGGTGGCGGACTGGATCGGGCCGAGGCGGCTGTGGAATTCGTACCGGTCGCCGCGATAGAGCGTGCGTTCCCACCAGAGCGGCGAATCGTCGTCGAGATATGCTGCGACCGGTCGAGAATGTCCGGGATAGTTGCCTTTCGCTCCGCGAAAGTCCGGACTTTCGCGGAGCGAAAGGCGACATTCCAAACCGGCGGCAGCATAGCCGACCGAGACGACTTCCAGAGCCGGTGATTTGGCGGACGTTTGCAGATGCTTGGCTTCGCTGGGCGACAGCAGCACCGCGCGAATGACCTCGTTCGCGCCGGCGATCTTGAGACCGTGCGTTTCGGTCCAGGCGCGGTACAGCGAGCCTTCCGCCTGCGATTTCGTCAGCTTCGGGCAATGCCGCTGCACGACGTAACGATGTTCCAGGATCACAGGGACGCCGTCCGCGAGACGGATGCGGTCCAGTTCCCACAACTCGTCCGTCGGTTCGACACGCAAGGCCGGGAGCAACGACGCATCAACCTCCGCGGCGGTGATCCTGCCGAACGTGAGCAGTTCGGTGCTCGGCTTCTTGCCCGCCGAGCGAGCTTTCTCGGTGAAGCTGACCAGCGAGCGGACATCGTAGTCGATGACGTCGCGGCGGACGAACGTGCCGCGTCCCTTGCGAAACTCCAGGAAGCCTTCGGACACCAGGCTGGCGAGCGACTTGTTCGCCGTCGCTCGGCTGACTTGGAACTTTTCGGCGACTTCCCGCTCCGTAAGAAACTGGTCGCCCGAGCGATACTCCGCCGCCAGCGCCGCGCGCAGCCGCTGGTTGAGCTGCTGATAAACCGGACTGCGGACGAGTGACGTATCCATCGTTCGAATGCTCACTGAGAACGCGGCGTCTTGCGTGTGTGGCTAAGCCACTGTATCATCGGCGGCACGGGTTCGACAAGCGTCCTCCCACACCGCTCTGGAGATTCGGCATGTTCTCTGTGCTCCCGCTGACGCGCTTTGCCCGCCGCGTCGTGTTGTGCGGCGTTGTCGTCGCGACGCTCGGGCTGCTGGCGGGCCGTGCTCACGCCGCCTCCGGCGATCGCGTTCCGTTTCTGAAGCAGCATTGTTTCGACTGTCACAACCAAGAGACGAAGGAAGGGGGGCTCGATCTGACGTCGCTTCGCGCCGATCTGAGTGACGTCGCAATTCACGCACGGTGGGTGCGGGTTCACGACCGCGTCGCGCGTGGCGAGATGCCGCCCAGGGATTCCAATCAGCCTTCGGCGGCGGCGCGTGCGGCCTATCTGAACGCGCTCGGCAAGTCGCTGACTTCAGCATCGGCTGCACAGGCCAGCACGGTGCTGCGGCGGCTGAATCGCTTGGAATACGAAAACACGCTGCGCGACCTGCTCGGCATTCGCACCGAGTTGCAGAGCCTGTTGCCGGAGGACGGCAAGGCGCACGGCTTCGACAACGTGGGGGAAGCGCTCGACATGTCGAGCGTGCAATTGCAACGGTATCTGGAAGCCGCCGGCCGGGCACTGGACGACGCCATCCGCCGCGGTCCACAGCCGCAGCGCGCGACAAAGACTTACCGTTTTGACGATGGCAAGAACGGCGACAACGTCGGCAAGCACTGGCATCGCACCCACGAAGGTGCCGTCGTGTTCTTCAACGACGGCGGTTTCCCCAAAATTTCGCTCGACTCGTTCCGCGCGCCGCACGAAGGAACCTACCGCATCCAGCTTGATGCCTCGGCCTATCAAACCGACCGGCCGATCACGTTTGCGGTGTACGCGGGGCAGTTCGGCCGCAACGCGGAGTCGCGGCTGGTGGGACACTATCAAGCGCGGGCTGCCGGCGCGTCGCCGATCGAGCTGGAAACCGATCTGTACCGCGGCGAATCGCTGCGATTGGTGCGCGCGGACTGGGAGGCAACTTCGCCGAACTCCGGCGCGACGGTCCCGCTGGCTACAAGGGGCCGGGACTGGCCGTGAAGACCGTCGAAGTCGACGGTCCGATCTTGACCGAGTGGCCCGGGCGCGGGCATCGGTTGATGTTTGGCGACTTGCCGGTTGTCGATCGGGGACCCGCGGCACAACGAGGGAAAAAGTTCTACAAGCCGATGTACGCGGTCGTCTCCTCGCAGCCAACACAAGACGCGCAGCGCCTGTTGCGGCAATTTGCCACCAAGGCATTTCGTCGCCCGGTGACGGACGCGACGCTCGCGCCGTATGTGGCCCTGGCCAAGGCCGAGCTCGCCGATGGCGCATCCTTCGAGGACGCGCTGCGAACGGCCTACATCGCCGTGCTCTGTGCGCCCAACTTCCTCTACCTGCAGGAGCCGCCCGGAACGCTGGACGACGACGCGCTGGCTTCGCGGCTGTCGTATTTTCTGTGGAGTTCGCTGCCCGACGATGAACTGCTGGCCGCGGCGGCTCGCGGCGAGTTGAAACGGCCCGACGTGCTGCGCGCTCAAACCGACCGATTGCTGCGCGATCCGCGAGCGATGCGGTTCACCCGGAACTTCGTCGGGCAATGGCTCAACCTGCGCGACATCGAATTCACGATCCCCGACAAGCAGCTTTATCCCGAATTTGACCCGCTGCTGCTCGACGCGATGGTCCAGGAGACGGAACGGTTCTTCACGGAGATGCTGGCCGGCAACCGGCCCGTTCACGAGTTCATCGACTCGGACTGGACGATGCTCAACGAACGGCTGGCCCAGCACTATCAGGTGGACGGCGTGCAGGGCCTGGAGTTTCGCAAGGTCGCCCTGCGGCCTGAGCATCATCGCGGCGGCGTGCTGACTCACGCCAGCGTGCTGAAGGTGTCGGCCAACGGCACGACGACGTCGCCGGTGACTCGCGGCAGTTATGTTTTGGAACGACTGCTCAATCAACCGCCGCCACCTCCGCCGCCGGGGGTTCCCGGAGTCGAACCCGACATTCGCGGCGCATCCACGCTCCGCGAACAACTCGACAAGCACCGCGCGATCGAGACCTGCAACAACTGCCACAAGGTCATCGACCCGCCCGGCTTCGCTTTGGAAAATTACGACGTGATGGGTGGCTGGCGCGAGAACTACCGCGCGCTCAACAAGGACCTGCCGGCGCCGCCGCCCGCATTGACCGGCGGCAAGCGCGTCGCGTGGCGAGTCGGCCCGAAGGTCGATGCGTCGGGAACGACCGCCGACGGCGCCCAGTTCCAGAATCTTGCCGATTACAAACGGCTGCTGTTGAAGGACAAGAACCTGTTCGCCCGAGCCTTGGCCGAGAAGCTGTTGGTCTACGCCACCGGCCGCGGCCTCGGTTTCTCCGATCGGCCGGAATTGGATCGAATTGCCAAAGAGGCGGCACAGGATGGTTATGGGCTTCGTGCGATGATCCACACCGTGGTGCAGAGCGACATCTTTCAAAGGAAATAGTTATGCGGGACCAAGGGGACGAAAAGGAGCGCAAGGACGGGGGCGCGCCGGCGGGGTTTATTCCCAAGCACGGCGGGTATCAGATTCTGTTGTCCTATCAGAAGTCGCAGATAGTGTTCGATGCCACGGTCTACTTCTGCAAGCGGTTTTTGGACGTCCGTGACCGGACCTACGACCAGATGGTGCAGGCCGCCCGTTCGGGAAAGCAGAACATCGTCGAAGGCAGCCAGGCGTCCGGCACGTCGAAGGAAATGGAAATCAAACTGACCAACGTGGCTCGCGCGAGTTTGGAGGAGTTGCTGGAAGACTATCGCGATTTTCTCAGAACCAATGGCTATGAAGAATGGGATCTGAACCACCGCTACACACAGCGTCTGCGGGAACTGAACCGGACTCCCGGCGCGAATTACGAAACGTTTCGCAAGGCCATTGAAAATGAAGATCCGGCGATCTGTGCCAACGCCATTATCGGGTTGATCAAGCTGACAACCTTCTTACTGGACCGTCAACTTCAGGCTTTGGAGCAGGCGTTTCTGAAAGACGGCGGCTTGCGGGAAGCGATGACGAGAGCACGGTTGGCTCGGAGAAAAGGGACGGAAGGGACATCAGGGACCTAAGTCAAATCACAGGAGTAACTACATGTCACACGATCAACATCAACAACTTAGGTCCCATCGGTCCTTTCCGTCCTTTGCCACAAAGTGCCGCATCCCACGTCGCGTCTTCCTCCGGGGAGCCGGCGTTGCAATCGGACTTCCCTGGCTTGACGCCATGCTCCCCGCGCTGGCCACGAAGGCTCAAGCGGCGGCAGCCGCGACGCCGCCGAAGCGTTTCGTCGCCATGATGTACGGCCTCGGGTTTCACGCTCCGAATCTGTTTCCCCGGCAGGCGGGCGAGAATTACGAAACGACTCCGTATCTCCAATTGCTCGCCGAACATCGCCGCGACTTCACCTTGTTCTCGGGTCTGTCGCACGCCTTGCAAAGTGGCGCCAACGGACACTCGTCGAGTCTCACCTGGCTGACGGGCGCGAAGCATCCGGGACTGCCGGGTTTCAAGAACACGATCTCGTTCGATCAACTGCTGGTCGAGAAGCTGGCACCCGACACGCGGTTTCCGTCGCTGCTCTTGAACGTCGGCGGCAACGATTCGCTGTCGTGGACCGCCAGCGGCGTGAATCTGCCGGCGGAGAGTTCGCCCGCAAAATTGTTTCAGCAAATGTTCGTCACCGGTTCGCCCGCGGAAGTGAAGCAGCAGCTCCGCGAACTCCGGCGCGGCCGCAGCATTCTGGACACGATCAATGGCGAAGCCCAAAAGCTCAACCACCAACTGGGTGGCCGCGACCGCGAGAAGCTCGATCAGTATCTGTCGAGCATTCGCGATCTCGAATCGCAATTGCAGGCCAACGCAGCCTGGGCCGAGAAACCGAAGCCGGAGGTCGCCGTCAAGCCGCCGGTCGATGTGACGGACCGCAACGACATCATCGCGCGAACGCGGTTGATGCACGACCTGATCGTGCTGGCCCTGCAAACCGACTCCACGCGAGTGCTGACGTACGCCGCGGGCGGTTTCAACCCCGTGCCGAAGATCGACGGCGTGGACACCGGCTGGCACGACCTGTCCCACCACGGTCAAGACCCGGCGAAGATCGAGGAGTTGACGCTCATCGAGTCGGCCGAGTTCCGGGAGCTGAACCGGCTGTTCGGCCTGCTCAAGGGAATCAACGAGGGAAGCGGGACGCTGCTCGACCACACGACGCTGCTGATCGGCAGCAACCTGGGGAACGCCAGCAGCCACAGCGCTCGCGATCTGCCGATTCTGGTCGCCGGCGGCGGATTCCAGCACGGGCGGCACGTCATCGCCGGCGGCGCGGCCCTGGAAAACGCCAAGTTGACAAACTTGTTCGTGGAGATCGCGCGGCATCTCGGCGTTCCGCTCGAGCGTTTCGGCGGAAGCGACGGCACCCACGTGAAAGGCTGGAACACATGAATCGGAGAACTCGTGGAGCTCACCCGCTGGCACGACTCGTTGGCGCGACGGCATTCAGCGGGTTGATCAGTCTGGCTGTTTCCGGTCGCGCGGCGGAACTGCCGTTGCATGCCGACGACGCACACGTCATCCAGTCGATTGCCGCAACCGCCGGACTGGACGGCGAACCCGAACGGAATCCCAAGCAAGGCTGGCCGAATCTGAAAGGCGAGCTGTCCGTCCGACTGACCGCCCGCGAAGGCAAGCGGGTGCTGCTGATCGGTCACGATGCGGGCGGACGAGTCACGAAGCTGATCGGCAACGGACCGCTGTTGACAAACGAGTCGTTCCGTCTGCTGACAAAGCTCCCGGAGTTGCGATCCATCCGCATCGACCACAACACACCCGCTCCCCCCAGCGGCGGCGACATCGAGCAGTACGACGGCTCGGGCCTCGCGGCGCTGGCGGACTCAAAGCTCGACGAGATCAAGATCGGTCACGCCTTCGACGACGACGGCATGGCCGCGCTCGCCAAGGTGAACTCGCTGCGCAGCGTCACGATCGGACACAGCCGGGTCACCGACGCGGGTGTCGCCCGGCTGGCGAATCATCCGAACATCGAGGAGTTCAACATCAGCCCGCAGGCGCGGCCGAATCGCGTCACGGACAAGTCGCTTCCGGTGCTCGCCACGCTCCCGAAGTTGAAGCGTCTGGGATTACACGAAACGTTTCTGACTTACGACGGCGGCCTGAAACACCTGGCGCCGCTGAAGGGCCGGCTGGAAGCGGTCTCGTTCAAGGGCGCACTCGTCTTGCCCGCCGACGTCGAGAAGCTGAAAGCCGATCACCCCGGCTTGAAGGTCGAGACCTCCACGCCCGCGGAAATCCTCGCCGCCCCCAACAGCCGCGGCGTGCTCAAGTGGGCCAGCCCCGAGGCCCGGCAATACTTGAACTCAGGAACCGCGCCATGAAGCCGATCGCCGCGTTTGCCGTGGCCCTGCTGCTGACCGCGGATGCCGTCCGGGAGGAGCCGTTTCAACTCGAAGGGTTCCAGCAGCGCGTCTTGCCGTTTGTCCAGCGGCATTGCGCGTCGTGCCGGTAGACGACACCTCAAACTCGCCACAGAAACCCCGATGGCCAATTTGTTCGTCACCACCGCGCGGCTCGCCGGAATGAAGCTCGACAGGTTCGGCGACAGCATCGGCGCGTTGACGGAGCTTCTGACATGAAATCAACACGTCGTATCGATGGACTAAATGCGAGGATCTCCGTGAACTACGCCTCAATACCACGCAGAACGGCACTGAAACGAATCGCAGCTTCAATCGTCGCGGGAGCTACGTGCTCGCCGCTGACTGGAGCCTGGCGGCTCGCGGCCAAAGATGATTCCTCGACAAAGTCCAGCATGGGACTGGTCATCTACGACTGCGCGAACCGCCGCAAGTGGATGCAGCAGCGCGATGCGAAGTTCGACTTGTTCGAGCCGCTGACGTTCCTCAAGCATTGCCGCGAGATCGGCGCGGGCGGAATGCAGGCGTCGCTGGGAGTGCTCGACGCGGCGCGCGTCACGGCCCTGCGCGAATTCGCGGCGGAACACGAACTGTTCATCGACGGCATCGTCAATCCGCCGAAGGACGACGCGGACCGCGCGCGGTTCGAGGCCGAGATTCGCACGGCGGCCGAAGTCGGAGTGCAGGCCGTTCGCACGGTCGTCATGCCCGGGCGGCGGTACGAGCAGTTCAAGTCGCTGGCCGAAGTGCGCGAGGCCGAATCAAAAGCCGTGAAGATGCTGGAACTCGCCGCGCCGATCGTCACGAAGCATCGCGTGCGGCTGGCGGTCGAGAATCACAAGGATCAGCGGCTCGATGAACGTGTCGCGCTCTACAAGCATCTTGCTTGCGAATACATCGGCGCGACGGTCGATACCGGCAACAGTTTCGCGCTGCTCGACGATCCGTATGAGACCATCGACGTGCTGGCTCCGCATGCGTTCACGGTGCATCTGAAGGATCAGGCGTTGCGCGAATACGCCGACGGCTTTCTCCTGGGCGACATCCCGCTGGGACAAGGAGCGTTCGACCTGCCGCGGATGATCGCGTCGCTCCGCCGAGCCAAGCCGCGGATTCGCTTTGTGCTGGAACTCATCACGCGCGACGCGCTCAAGGTGACCTGCTTGACCGAAAAATACTGGGCGACGATGCCGCACATTCCCGGCAGCGACCTCGCGCGGACGCTGCGATTCGTGCGCGAACACCCGGCGAAAAGCCTGCAGGACGTCAGTTCGCTGCCGTTCGACAAGCAGGTCGAGCTTGAAGACGCCAACATCGCCGCCAGCCTGAAGTACGCGCGCGAGGAGTTGGGACTATGAACCGGTCGCGACCTGTTGCCGAATGCGGCGCTGCCCTGCCCGCGATGACTCGGCGGCAATTCGTGGCGGCTGCGGCGATTGCCCCCTGGCTCTCGACCGCCAGCGCCGCCGAACCCGCTCGGTCGGCCGGCAACATCGTGCGCGTCGGCGTGATCGGGACCGGTGTGCGCGGGAAGTACCTCATCGGCAACTTGCCGGAGTCCGCGGTCGTCACGGCGATTTGCGATTGCGCGACGCTGCGGATCGCGAGCACGCTCGAACCGAATGGGACGTTCGCACCGGTGCTGCAACGCTTCAAGGACCGCGACGCGGCGAAGTGCGCGACGCATCAGGATTACCGCCGGATGTTCGATCGCGAGAAACTCGACGCCGTCATCATCGCCACGCCGGACCATCATCACGCGCTGGCCGCGATGCTCGCGCTGCAAGCCGGACTGGATGTGTATCTCGAAAAGCCGCTGACGGCCTGCGTGCGTGAAGGCCGCCGGCTGGCCGATGCCGTCAAACGTTCCGGCCGAGTCCTGCAAGTCGGCAGCCAGCAACGCACGATGGAGATGAACCGCTTCGCCTGCGAGTTCATTCGCAACGGCGGGCTTGGCAAAGTCACGCGAGTTGAGTTGCCCAATTATCCCGGACCGCTCCCGATGCCATCGCTGGGCGAGGAACCCGGGTTCGGCGGAGTCGACTTCGACTTGTTCTGCGGCCCGGCGCCGCTGCGGCCTCATCACCGGCACTTGTGGATGAAGGAAGATTTCCAGGTCGGCGATCTACTGTGGCGCGGCTGGGATCTGTTTCGCGACTACTCCGGCCATTTGATGACGAACTGGGGAGCGCATTCGGTCGATATGGTGCAGCTCGCGCTGGGGCGGGATGACACAGGCCCGGTCGAAGTGCGCGCGATTGAGCCGCCGTCCGTGGCCGAGCTTTGGCCGCGCTGGAGGGACAAGACGCCAGCGCCCGTGGGACAGGCTTCCAGCCAGTCGAATTCGTTTAACGGCAAGCCGAAGGCGACGTCCGGCGTGCCGCGGAACGCTGACGCCTTCGGCTTGCCGTTAAACGAGGCAGAGGCGCGCCGGTTCTGGCCGGTGCGAATGAAGTATGCCGACGGCATCGAACTGCATTTTTCGCACGGGCCCGACTTCATCGTTTTTCACGGCGAGAAGGGCGTCCTGAAAATGCGCCGCAACTACTTCGAGACCGATCCGCCGGGACTCATCAAGAACGGTCCCGACCCGGCCGTGGCGGAAAAATGGAAAGGGACTGGCCACGTCGCCCGCCCGCACCTGGAAAACTGGCTCGACGCGATCCGTTCCGGCGCACCGCTCAACGCGCCCGTCGAAGTCGGCCACCGCACGGCGACGATCTGTCACCTGGCCAACATCGCCCGCGAGCTGAATCGGCCCTTGAAATGGAGCCCCGCGCGCGAGCAATTCCTCGACAACGCCGAGGCCAACACGCTGCTCGACCGCCCCCGCCGCAAGGGCTTTGAATTCTCAGCCGCCTGACGTGGGATCGGCTTCCAATCTGTCCGCCTGTTGAAACGACGTCACGCAACTCGGATTGAGTGGGCGATGTGATTCCCCAGACTTTCTCCGTGTCCTCTGTGCCTCCGTGTTTCAATCATTGGGAAACACAGAGGCACGGAGAACACGGAGTTCGGCTGGGAACGCTACCGAAGCACTGCCTCGGTTCGGCTGATTCATTGATCGACCGGTCTCACTTGTCGTTTCAAAAACGAATCGCTGGTCAGCAGCGAGACCAGCAGGGCTTTGAAGCTGCCGTCGCTGTCGAGGTAGGCGCGGTCGGCGGCTTGCAGGGTGGCGGCGTCGGCGAGTGTTTCGTTGCGGCCGAGGTAGTAGCGGAAGACGTGGCGAATCCAGACCTGGCGGCAGCGGTCGGAATTGGCGAGTTTCGTCACCAGCTCGCGCGGGTCGCGGATCGGGCCGTCGAGTTGCGGGTCGCCGGTCTCCGCGATGAGTCCGGTCGTGTCGAGCGGCGTGCCGCGATAGACGTCCCCCAGCGGTTTGCCTTTCTTGTCGACGTTTTTGGCGGTCGCTTCGGGGTCGAGCACCGATTCTTCCGCGATCAACCGTCCGAAGTGATCGAAGTTCTCAAACGGCAGGCCGAGGTCATCCATGTACTGATGGCAGCGCCAGCATTTCTCGGCATGAGTGGCGGATGCGACGCGGTCGCGCAGCGTGCGGTGTTTCTCGTCGGGGACCATCGCGGCGACGCCGATCGGCAAGTCGGGGACGGTCCCGCCAAGCAGCCGTTCGCGGATAAAGCGGCCGCGGCGCACGATGTCGTTGTTGAAATTCTCGCTCCACGCGACGAGCCAGCTTGGTTGCATCAGGATCCCCAGCCGGGTGTTCTCCGGTTGCTCGAACGGCTGCCGGTCGGTCCATTCGGTCAGACCGTACAACGACTCCGGTACGGCCTTTCCTTTTTCGTTGTGCGGGTTGGGGACAAGCGCCCGTTCGAGCTTCTCCTGCCGAGTCTTCTTGTCGGTGCTGGACTTCACGTTCGCGAACGCCAGCCGCGTCGTCAGCAGTTGCCGAAAGACATCGCGGTCCTCGCCGAGAATGTGCAGCACGAGCCGGTCGGTGTCCTTCACGGCCTGATCAGGCCGATGCCACAGGTCTTTCGGCTGGTCCTTGAAGACCTCGGGTGCCTTGTCGTACTCGAAGTACTCGCGAAAGAACCCGAGCAGTCGCGGCTTCGAGATTTTCGGGTCATCGAGGATGCGTCGCACGTGCTCGGCGATGTCGTCGCGTGTCTTGAGCTGACCTTTTTCCGCCGCGTCGAAGAGTTTGGCGTCGCGACGGTACAGCAGCGCCGCGCTGACCGCCGCGGCCGCTTCGCGCGGCGTGAGCAGGCCGTCGGGCGAACCCATCTCGTGGCGGAACATCGCATCGGAACGAAGCAGCACGGCGGTCAGCATCGTCCGCAGCGCGCCGACTCGATCGCCGCCGTCCGCGCACTTGTCGTACAGCGCCAACAGCCGCTCGACGTCTTCCGCGTCCGCCTGCCGAGCAATCGCCAGGCTGAATTGCTTCTGAATCGCCTTCGTCAACTGCTCGCGAGTCGGCACCAGGTCGGGATGCACCAGGTCGGTGAATTCGCGCACCGTGTCGTTCTTGGTTTTGACCTTGCCGTCGATGATCTCGTGACCCATCTGCCGCCGCACGATCGCGTCGGCGTTGCGCAGCAGAATTTCGGTCGTCGGTTCGTCGATCCGCGCGAGGCCCGCGAAGTCTTTGATGCCTCGATCGGGATTGGCCGTGAACGGCTGCACCAACCCATCGACCTTGCCGCGCGACACATCATCGACCCAGCCGAGATACCCCTCCGGACTGAGCCGCCACAATCGCGCGGGCGGACCCTTCGCCGATGGTTTCGGCTCGTGCGTGGACCCAAACAACAAGTCGTGCGGCACGAGATTGCCGAGATTCGGCCGGCCCTGAGGCCGACGAGCCAACTCGCCGCGTCCCCATTCGACAAACGCCTTGCGCTCCGCGTCGCTCGGCTGCCTGGCGTCCTCCGGCGGCATCGAGCGGTCGCGAACCTTCTGCACAACGATTGCCCAGCGCGAACCCTCCCGCACCACATCGCCCGTCAAATCATCCAACCGAACGTCGGCTTCTCGCATCCGCGCCCCGTGACACTCGACACAGTGCCGCCGCACGAATTCCACGCCGACTTTTTCCCTCACCTCAGACTCAGCCGCCTGGACGGGTGGCGCGATGACCGAAACAACCAGCATCCCGATCGTGGCAGGATTCAATCTCATGCTTCACGCTCTTTGAAGTGGGTTAGGCTTGCAACCAGTCCTTCGCAAACAAATGACAGGATACCTGAATGGCAATTTGCAGGAAACCGGCTGATAAGGACGTTTTCACTTTTGTCATTTAACGACAGCATGTACAGCGAATTGGATGAACTGCCAATTCGGTCGGCGTGTCGTTGGCGACCTCGGTTTCGCGGTCGAACCAGTTGATGCGCAGATTTGCCTTTGGACGGCACAGGTTGTGAGCCGGGCTTCCAGGTGCGGGCGATGTCAATGTCGGCCGCTGCGTTCGTTGTGAGAGCGGGAATGTCCACAGGGCCGACGCGGTTGAGCAGTTGAGGCGTGTATTGGCGGTCGTAGATCGCGGCGTATTGCTTCCAGTGGGCAAGCGCGTTTTCCAGATGCTGGATCGCTGACGCTTGCGCTGCGGCATCCGCGCGGGCGTTGAACTCGGCAAGGTCAATCGCGCCGCGAATCTTCGCGGCGTAATAGCGGCCGAGCCACGCTTGCGCTTCGTAGTCGCCGAGAGTCAGACCGAGTTCCTTGTCGGTGGCGTCCGCTTGCTTGCGCAGTTCAGCAATGAGTTGCAGCGTCGTGTCGGCATCGCGCTCGAGTGCGGCGGCAACCTCCGGCGGCGTCTGAGCGGTGATCGCCTTTCCGGCTTTGAGTTTTTCTCGCCACTCCGAAATGCTCAGCACATCTTCGCCGGGCATCGTCTTGCCTTCCATGAAGTGCCGGACGGAATAAAAACCCTTGTACTGAGCCGGATGACTGAGGTTCGCTTCGGGATACCAATGCACGTCGATGGCGCCCCAGTTGAAACGGGTCACCTGCGGGATGATGCGCGAGGAGGCTTGCGAGGCGGCCAAGAGTTTTTCGGCGGAGACCGAAGGATGCCGCGCGGCGAGCAGGCGCTGGAAATGCGAGTCCGGCAGCGATGGTTCGTAGCTCAAGCGGCCCCAGAGATGGAAGCTGAACCACTGCCGATCCCAGACCAATTGACGGCGGCCGCTCTGGTCCACCGCGTCACGGCTCAGGAAATCGCGGCCCCAGATGTAGCCGTCCGGTCCCATGTAAAAGCCCGCGATCTTGTCACGTCCGGGCATGTTGTTGATGAAGTCGCGAGCGAATGCCTGATCGCCCCAGCGGAAGCTGTAGAGGTCATCGTTCCGCACCGTCAGCCAGGTGCGGTGCTCGGGGGTGATCTCGGGCAAGACGCTCTTGATGAAGGTCGGCGCCCTGGACGCATACATGTGCGCGACGGCGTACTTGTAGCTGAACTCGAACGGACCCGGATATCCGTTCCATTGTTTCAGGATGGGACTCAGTCCGGTCTCGTGCAGCCGGTGGATGAGTCGAAATTTCCGATCGGGCTGCGTCTTCAAGGCATCGCCGATCCCTTCGCCATACGTCGCCCAGAGCCATTCCTCTTTGCCCTTCGAGCCGTCTTTGTGATCCATGTTTTCGCCGGCGGTAATGCCGATGCCCGCGAGGCGCGGATAGGTCAGCACGGTTTCGCGGACGCTCTTGCGGAAGTAGTCGCGCGTGGTGGCGTTGTCGAGCGCGTCGGTGATGCCGTATTGGCCGCCGGTGCCGTAGGTGAAGACGTTCCAGGTGAACCAATACACCTCGATGCCGCGATCATGCGCGTAGTCCATCACCGCGCGCCAGTGCGCGATCTTCTGCTCGATCGAGATGCGTTTCACGACCTCATGCTTCTCCAGCATCCACGGTTTCACCACGCCCGTGCCACGGGTGGAGAAGGAGTTGAACGGCTCCAGCAGGTCGGCCGTGGTGCGCCACACGTCGTCGAGAGCCACCTTGGGATACTCCGGCACCTTCACGATCGACGGGAACGGGTGCATGCTCCACAGCGTGAGCACGTTGAACCGATCCCGCGCCATCCGATCGAGCAGCTCGTGCCAGAAGTCGATGTTCCACATCTCGGGGATATTCGCCTGCGCCGAGGTGCAGTTGTCGGAATAGCTTGGCGTGCGCAGATCGAGCGGAATGTTGAACTTGATGCCGCGCCGCTCGATATGCGGCCGGTGTTCGCCGCTGGCCAACTGGTCCAAGCCGCCGGTGCGAATGGCCTCAGCCACATCCAGCCCGCCATACATCGCGCCGATGTCGTCGCCGCCAATGACGCGCACCGTCACGCCGTCGCGTTCGATGCGATAGCTCTGCGCCGCGCCCGCCGTCACGCGGATCGACACGTCCGGCACGGGTTGTTCGGCGTCCTTCGCCGCGCGTTCAATTTCCGCCGCCGCAAACTTCAACGGAGCCGAGTCGGCAGGCTGCAAACTCACCGCAGCGTGCGTGGGGCTGCGAAGGATCGCAAGAATCGCAAAGACGGAGAGGAAGAGCTTCATGATGGCGAGGACATTCGGGGTGTCGGGAAGATGAGATCATCGACGGCGATGAACAGAACATTGGGTTTGTCCGCCGCCGGGAGCAGAGTGCAGGGAACCAGCAGCAACAAGAGAGCGAGCAGTGTTTTCATCATGGCGTGGACTTGGCTTTGCGAGGAGCGAAGGGCTGAATCTCCACATCGTTCTTTTGGGAGGCGCCTGGGGTGCTGCGGCCTTCGGCTTTGTATTTTTCCAGGAGCACTTTCAACTTGCTGACGAGCTGCGGTTGGTCGGCGAAATGGTTGTGACGTTCGGCGGGGTCTTCGCGGAGGTTAAAGAGTTCGCCGGGTTGATCGTGCGGGGTATAGCTGCGCTCGGCTTTGAGCCACTGGGGTTCGCCGCGGGCGTTGTTGTCATCGCCGGAGGGAGCGTCGATGAGCACCCAGTCTCCTTGCCGGATAGCGAACTTGCCCTGAGCGCTGTGATGGATGGTCGCCTCGCGAACCGGAGCCGTGCGCTTTTCGCCGAGGAGCACGGGCAGAATGTTCACGCTGTCCTCTGCGGCGTTGTCGGGCAGTTTCGCGTCGAGAATGGCGGCGACGGTGGCGATGAAGTCCACATGGCACATGGTTTCAGCGCTTTCAGCTCCGGCTGCGATCTTGCCCGGCCAGCGGGCGATGAAGGGCACACGGTGGCCCCCCTCCCACGCGTCGCGCTTGGCGCCACGCAGCCCGCCCGAACTGCGATGCGCGAACTGCCGCACACGATCATACACGCCGGGGTTCACCTCGCCGGTCACCTCCGGGCCGTTGTCACTGGTGAAGATGACGAGCGTGTTCTCCGCCGCGCCGCTGCGCTGCAAGGCATCGAGCACCTGGCCGATGGTCCAGTCGGTCTGATGAACGAAGTCGCCATACTCACCAGCCCCCGACTTCCCGATGAACTCCGCCGCGGGCACGACGGGGTAATGCGGCGAGGTGAGGGACAAGTAGAGGAAAAAGGGCTGCTGGGTCTTCGCGGTGTCTTCGACCCATTTCACGGCATGGCGGGTGAGTTCAGGAAGGATGTTCACCAGCTTCCAATCCGGCACCATCGGGCCGGGGATGTTGAACAGGCCGCCTGCGGCGCGCTGCGACGGGATGCCGAGGGTGCGGTCGTTTTCGATGAAACAATACGGCGGGTAGTTGGGCACGATGGTGCCGAAGTAGTGGTCAAAGCCGCGTGTGATCGGCCCATCGGCGATGGGCTGGGTGAAATCCACATTGCTCAGTGCCTTGTTCACGCCGCCGACGGCTGGTTTGCCATCGGTGGTGGCGTATTTCTGACCAAGGTGCCATTTCCCGATGCAGGCCGTCGTGTAGCCGTGCTGCTGGAGAAGTTTCCCCACCGTGAGCCGATCCGGCGCGATGAGCGGCTTGTCCCACGGCCCGAGCACATTGCGCTGAAGTCGCGTGCGCCACGCGTAACGGCCCGTGAGCAGCGCATAACGTGTGGGCGTGCAGACCGAAGACGGCGAATGCGCATCCGTGAACCTCATCCCCTCGCTCGCGAGACGGTCGAGACGCGGCGTGGGGATCTTCGAGTCCGCGTTGTAGCAGCCGAGGTCGCCCCAGCCGAGATCGTCGGCCATGATATAGACGACGTTGGGCCGGCGCAATTCCTCTGCCTGAATCGAGGCAGCTCCAAACAACAGTGAAAGGATGCAAAGGCGAAGGCTCATGGCTTGGGGTTCTCGTAGGAATCGCTCTTGGATGAGCGTGCGGAAAGTTGAGAAGAAAAATCATCGAACGACACGGTGACGCCGTTGCCGAAGTTTCCCCAGCCGTTGAGCTGCACGTAGAGCTTCCACTTACCGGCGAACGGCGGAATGTGAATGAAGCGATAGGAACGCCACTCGCCGGTCTTTTCCAGCACCTGATCGACGGGGCCGTACCAGGTCCGCGACTCTTCGTGGTAGATGCCGTAGTTGACGATGGGCGCGGGCGCGTCGGGCGCAAAAGTCTCCCAGCGCATCCGGCAGCTCACCTCATAGCGCGCACCTTCTCGCAAGGCGACATGCTGCCAGAGCTGCGCGGACTCGTAGTTCGATGTGCCGCGGTCCATCGCCATGCGAAAGAGCACTTCCTTGTCTGCCGTCACCATCTCTCCGCGAATGCCCTTGCCGCCGATGTTGGCGAAATACCAAGGCGGCAAAGCGGCGCCGGCTTTCTGCGCAGAAAAGTCCGCGTCCAGAGCGAGACTGCCCTTGCGAGTCTCCGTCTCCGCCTTGCCGTCCGACTCCATGAGTTCAAAATCGTCCACGAGCACCGTCGTTGCGGCGGGCTTCTGGTTTGGCAACAGCGAGACGTAGATCAGCGTCGGCTCGTCCGGATCGGTGGCGCGGAAGCGGAAAGTGAGCCGATGCCATTGATTGTCGAACAGCCACTCGTCGCGGCCCGCGAAGTCACCGTTGCCGTCCCGATGCCGCGCCCAGAATGAAACAATCGCCGAGCGATGCCCGCTGGTGGCGCTGGCGTTGGCGGGCGCGGTTTCCGGGCCATCCGGCCAGCGCACCCACACGGCGGCCTCGTAGTTTTTCACTGCATTGAGCTTCACCCGCTGCGCGAGCGTGACGAACTCGAATCCCTGCGTGTCCTGCGGGATGGAAAGCATCACGACCTGCTTCCCGGTGTGTGCCCGCGCCGCATCAGCGATCACCTCCGTGCGCAGGCGTTCCCGGATGGCCGCCCGCCCGGTCTGTTGGATTTCCCAACCCGCCCGCGCCGCGCCGGAGGCTGCCTGGATGCCCGGCGTCATCCCCTCGAAGGACGGATCGCGCCACTTCGAGTCCGCGTGAACTACTGAATGGTCCAACCCCAAACCGGTGACAGCCAGAATGAGGGAGACGGCATGAATTCTCATGGTTGTGAAATCCTGTCATTTGCCCTTGGTTTTGGCAGGCGGGTCGTCGGTGACGACATCGCTTTTCCACGCTTCGGCGACGGCAGCGCGCATTTGATTGATGCGGTCGGCGTTTGCGGGATCGGCGGCCACATTGTGCCATTCGCCGGGGTCGTTGTCGTGATCGCAGAGTTCGGCGTTGCCGTAACAAATGAGAACAGTGTTTGAGGTAATTTCAGGCGTTTTCGCCAAGTACCGCTCCACACTGAAAGGGGTTTGAATTCGTTTAACCCGCAGCCGCAGGCGAGGGACAACCAGCGCCAGCCATGCCTCGCCTGCGGCTGCGGGTTAAACGATCGAAGCCAGAGGGCCGTGCCGTATTGCAATTCCGCCGCACCGGTCTCGTGCGCGCCGCGGTCAGGCTGCTGGCCTTGGAAGTCATCGTTGAAATTGGCCAGGCGCATGGCGTCGTCGTGGCCGGGGGACATTTCCGCGAGCTGGTAGCGGCCCGCGGTGCCGGGGCCGTGTCCTTTGGCAAAGAGCGGCTCGCCCTGCCGCGTGTGCGCGCCCGCCGTGGCGGCAGGTGTGATGACGCCGCTGTGCAGGTCGTAATCCTGGTCGAAGTAACTGCGGTCGAAATCGCGCACGGCGTAGTTCACACCTTCAGGGTTGGGCGTGTTGAAATACGCGGGGTACGCGCGCGTCTGCCAGACGTTGTTGCGCGAGATGAGCCGGACGCCCGGCGAGACATACTTGTGTGGCGGCCACGCATTGAAGACCCAGCCCGCCGGATGCCCCGCGCCCGCGAGCAACGTGTTGTGATAAACGAACACGACGCCGTCACGCTGCTCCTTCGGGTCTTCCTGCGGCGGCGGCAGAAAGCACGGCGGGTGCGCCTTGAACGGACTCAGCCCGCCGTTGTGCGCGGGCATTTCATGCGGGTACAACAATTCCTCGGCGACGTTGCGCCACACGTAGAGCGGGCCTTCCCAGATGTAGCCGGCGGAGACGCATTTGATCATGCGCGAAAAATGATTGCCCCAAATTCGCACGTTGCGGTCGCCGCGCTCGGCCTCGATGCCGTCGTCCCAGCAATGCGCGATGCGATTTCCGTAAATGTCACCGTCGCCCATGAACCCGTTGCCCTTCGGCTCCGCCGCGAGCAGCGCGTCATTGAACATGTGCTCGTAGTCGCCGCCGTCGAGATCGTTCCAGCGGATGACGTGACGCCCGCGCGTCTGTTGCGCGAAGACGATGGCGTCCGGCCCCTGCGGATGGGTCGAGAGTTTGCCGCCCGTGGAAAAGTAAGGACTCGCCTGCGTCCAGTTGTTCGCCGTGTGGCGCGGGTGATGAATGCGATTTCCCTGAATCACAATCTGCTCGCACGCGGGCGCGGAGAGCGGCCCGCCGACTTGAATTCCCGCGTCGAGATAAGCGCCGAGATTGTCGAGGAACTTCACTTCCTGGCCGCCGAGCTTCGCGGTCTGCCCGGCCTTCGCATCGCGCCGGCCCCAGCCGGAAATGTCGCAGCCCTCGATGACGACGTGATGCCGGTTGCCGACGCGCACGCCATCCACCCGCGCGCCGCGACACGTCACGCCGCGCAGGATGACGTAATCCGCCTCCACGCTCACACACGTTTCCGCCGCGTCGGCCACGTCAATCGTCGTGCCCTCCGGCGCGGCGGTGTAAAGCCGGTAGCCCTTTTCCGCAGAGCCGCCATCGGTGATGCGCAGCGGCTCGCGCGTCGTTCCCTTGGGCAAGACGGTCGTCGCCGCGATGGGGAACGTGTTGCTCCAAGTCCTCGCCGTCACTGCCGCGCTCGGGCCGTCCGCCAGCGCGAGGGAAAATTCGTAGTCCGTCCCCGCGCGCAGATTGACCACGCTTCCGCGATACTGCCTGTGCTTCGCGTCGAACCACAGCGGCTGCGCCTCGCGCCAGTCCGTTTCACCGACGGCGCGAAACTTCACGGCGCAGATTTTTGCCGCCGCGCCTTCTGGCACGTCCCAATACAGACTCATGCACTCGAAGGTCGGCACCGCGCGGGGCGCACTGGCTGCGCTCTTTCTTGCCGCAGGCTCCGCGTCCGTCTTCCACGCCTTTAACTCCGCGCCTGCGGCCTGCGCCGCCGCTGCCGCATCGAGCGGCGCGGGCGAGGCGTGGAGCAGGAGGCCGAACTTCATCCGCAGCGGCTCGCCTGCCGGAATCGTGAACGGGAGGGACGGCACGTCCTTCGCCCCGGGCGGCGGGCCGGTGGGATTCATCGCCAGGAATCCGTAGTCGCGCGCGTGCGCCCACACGGGCCGCGCATTGTCCGCCGCCGCGAGCGCGAGGATGCCCGCGTGCCTGCCGCCGACGGTGCCGGAATAATTCCACCACGAGCCGATGCGGCCCCAGTTGCCCGTTTCGTTTCTGCCCCCGTGACTGCCAGCAATGCTCCCCGTACCGCCCTTCACGATGAGCGGCGTGGCCATGCGAAAGCCCAGCCCCATCTCGTGCTGCGGGCCGAAGACCAGCGGCCCCTCCCCGCGCCGCAGCGTCGTACTCCAAAGGATCAGCGTGCCCGGCTGCGCGGGCTTCAGCGTGTCGCCCGCGACGAAGGCGAATTCATTCACGCCCCGGCAAATCTCGCGACCGTCCAGCGCCGTGTATTTTTCCTCCACTGCGAACGCCACACGCCCGCCCTCAACGCGCGGCTCGCGAAGGAAGCGGACATGTTCAATGCGCCCCTTGTTGCGCCAGAAATCCACGCCGTTCAAATCGCCGAACGCCAGCCACAGGCCGGGATGCAGCGTGTCGTGGTCCGTGGCGTCCGTGCCCGCGACGGGCGGAAAATTCCGCGAGACTTGCGTGCCGTCCGGCGCGTGCAGCTTCGCAAAATACGGGCGCGGGATTTTCGCGTCGCGGAAAACATACTCAGCGAGCGGCTGCCCGCCGTGCGTGATGAGCAGGCGGTCTTCGCGCTGCGCAAAACCAAGCTCTCCCGCGAAAGCCGACGAAGCGATGAGCAGCAGTATGAGCGCGATGATTTTCATAGAGCAAACAGGCGTTTGGCGTTGGAAGACGAGATTCCCGCCACGTCCGCAGCGGGCAGCTTCGCGGCGGCGAGCGCGTCGAGGATGACGCGCGGCTCGACCCACGGATGGTCGCTGGCGAACAGCAACCGCTCCGGGCCGAGCAGTCCGTGGCAGAACCGAATCGCGTCAGGCAGCGGCGAGACGATGTCGAACCACACCTCGCGCAAGTATTCCAGCGGCTTGCGCTGCAGATTTTTTGGGCCGCGCTTGAGCACGGTCACTTGATGCTCCAGCCGCCCAATGATGTAGGGCAGCGTGCCGCCGAGGTGCGGGCACACGAGGCGCAGACGCGATTGCCGGTCGAGCAGACCGGACATGATGAGCCGCGTGAGTGCGATGGTGTTGTCGAACATGTTGCCCAGCGTGCTCGTCATCTCGTAGCCCTTCACGAACTCGGTGGTGAGCGGCTTCGCAGGGTGCAGCAGCACAGGCAATCCGAGTTCCTCCACGCGCGTCCAGAAGTCCGCGAACTCCGGCTCGTCGGAGAAGCGCCCGGCGAGATTGGTGTAGAGCAGCACGCCCTTCATCCCGAGTGTCGCGCAGCGGTCCAGCTCCGTGAGCACCGCCTTCAAGTCAGGAAACGGCAGCACACACAGCCCAATGAAGCGCGCGGAATGTTTGCTCACGATGCCGGCGATGTAATCATTGAGCATCCGCGCGACGGCGGGCGCGTCCGCACCGAACCACTCCGGGCCGGGATCATTCGTGGAGAGCGCGGCGAGGGTGATGCCCGCCGCGTCCATCGCCGCGAGCTTCGCCTCGACGTCGAGATAGTGCGGCGGCACCTTTCGCAGCCAGTCGCCCATCTGCAACACGCGCCCGCCGTCGCGGGTGAAGACGCGCGGATCGCTCGCCCGCTTTTCCATGAGCGCGATTTGCTCCGGGCAAAACAGATGGCTCTGGCAATCAATGAGGCCTCCCGGCATCGCGGGCGTTTCATCGGCCAGAAGAACTGCCGACAGTGGCGTGATCGCGCCGCCCGTGGCGGTGAGAAACGTGCGGCGGGAAACTTTAGAGGTGCGTGTCATTGTTTATTTGGCCTTAAAAAGCCCGCTCGCCACGACCTCCTGCACGAGCGAGCGCAGGCCGGGTTTGCCGGGTTTGGTTTTCGCGATGATGGACTCGATGGACGCCGAGGTTGTGCAAATGGCGATGAGTCGGCGCGGGATGGCCGCCGTGGTTTTGCCAAACGCGGGCCGCATGGCGTCAAGCATCGGCAAGGCGAGTGTGGCCCCGGCGGCGCGGAGAAACGTGTGGCGGAAAGTGGGCTGCGGGCGGTGTGGGTCATGGTTCTAGAATTAGGTTGCCGCGCGTAAAGCGCCGGCGATTCGTAATGCGCTCAAGCCACCTCCACACTCTTCGCCACTACGGCGTCCGGTTTATCCTTGCCGGCCTTCACGGTGTATTTGCCCGGCGCATAGACGCGCGGCGTGAAGCTCTCGCCGGCGGCGCGGACGGTGTAGAGGATTTCGCCGGTGGCTTCGGCGATGACTTGCACGACGGGGCGCGGCACGCCGTCGAGTTTCACCGGCGGGAGCTGGGCGTGGACTTTGCGGCCGTCGTTGACGTCCTGCGCGATGGTGATGGGCCAGCCGGGAAATTGGGCTTTGTCGCCGTCGGTCACTTTGGAAAAGCGCGGCCAGCACTCGAAGGTGATTTGACGCGTGCGTTTGTTGAAACGGATGAGGCCGTAGCCGTCGGCGCGCTGCTTTTCGTCGGCGAGGTCGGCGGGGTTCGCGTAGGCGAGCATGGTGATGGGGTTGCCGAGGCCATCTTTGAAATCGCCGGTCCACGGGAGCGGGCTGCCGGGCACGGCGTTCGGTCCGGGCTTCTCGTCGAGCGGATGCCACCAGCGTCCGTAGATGGTGTTCACGAGCGCGGGGCTGGTGAAGCCGTAGGGGCCGTCGCCAAACGCATCAATGCCATGCTTCACGACGACGGCGAGGTGCTGGTCGCCGCACAGATGCGGTGCCCACGCGCGGCGAATCTCTCTCAAGGCGCGATTGCGACCGCTCTGCGGCCAGCCATTGCAGTCCAGGTCGGCCAGCAAGCGGCTATTGCGGCCGCCGTGCATGTGGACCGCGCCGCAGAAGGCGGTGGCGGACAGCACGCACTTCATCACCGCGCCGCCGCTGTAGTCCTGGCCCCACTCGTGCAGGAATTTTTCCTGTCGCTGACCCAGCAACTCCAAGCCGGGGAGGTCGATGCTCTGCGGGTCGTACGACGGATCGTTGATGTGGTCGGGACGCGGCCCCATCTGCGGGATCATTCCTGCCGGGCCAGTTTTGAACTTCCGGTCCTCCAAGATGGCGAAGTCGATGCCGCCGACAGTCAATCGCGTGAAATAGACGGTGATGTCCCGGTTGACCGGCGCGGGATCGGGCGAGTCGGGCAGATGCCACGATTGCTGCCGCTGCACCTGATTCACATAAGCCACCGGATAGCGATAGCCGCCGTCGGCATCCCCTTCGATGTGCGACTGCCCGCCCGCCTCGCCCCACAGATTGCCGTGGCCCACATCGTGATCGTCGGGAATACAAACCGTCGGTCGGTCGCGAATGATGTCGCGGAACTGCAAACCGAACTCGATCCAGCCCGCCGTGTGCTCGGTGTGGCGATACGTCTGATCGCCGCCGAAGAAGAGCACGTCAGGGTCTTGAGCACGCAGGTTCTGGACGATCTCCGTGCGCGGGCCAACTGTGCGACTGGAGTTGCAACTCATGTTGGCGACGACGATGACATCTTTCTCCACCGGGTCGCGGCGGATGAGTCCCGCAAACATCGCCTTCTCACCATGACGCACTCGGTAGGGCACGTCCTTCGAGCCATCCCAGCCCTCAACGCGGAAGTGCGCGTCCCAGCCCGGATACAGCACTTCGGCGCGCGCGATTTCCTTCCACACGCCGCCGTCGCGCTTCACCTCCAGCCGCGCCACGCGCTCCTCACCCGGCTTCAACGGGAAAAGCTGCGCGCTCATTTTCAGCACGCCACCTTGCTGCGTGTAACACGCAAAGCACACGACCTGCTCGCGCGGCACATCCATCGACGGCGCGGGCGACGGACCACCAGCTCCCTTGGTCTTGCCTTTCGTGTTCTTGTTCGCATTCGCCGCCGCCGCCGCGCCCTTCGTCCACCACTCGCCAGTCGTAAGCGATTCGAGATTGGGAAACTTCGTGCCAAACGGTTGCGCGGTTTCCTGCGCGAGCGAGGTCACCGGCTTGAGCGCGAGCACGCCAACTCCGGCAGCGGTCAGCTTGATGGCAGTACGTCGGTTGATGGGTTTCATGGCAGAGCGGTTTCTCTTGGCGTTTTGCGATTCGCGGTTTCGATTCAGCGTCGTGCGGCGAGTTGGCGTTTCAGATCCGCAAGCGTGGCGGCGTTCGCGGGATCAGCAACGACATTGTGCCATTCGCCGGGGTCGGCGTCGTGGTCGTAGAGTTCGGCGGTGCCGTCGCTCCATTCGATGTAGCGCCAGCGTTCCGTGCGCAGGCTGAAGCCGGTCATGCCGCCGCCGCGTGTGATGTGCGTGAGCGCGGAGTCGTGCAGCGTTTTCTCCGGGTCGACGAGGAGTGGCTGAAGACTCTTGCCTTTCACCGTCGATGGGACGGGCAGTCCGCAGAGGCCGGCAACGGTGGAGTAAATATCGAGGAACTCGACGAGACTGCGGCAAACGCCGGGCTTCACGCCGGGTGCGACGACCAAGAGCGGCGCGCGGCACGAACGCTCGAAGAGCGTGTTTTTGTTCCACCAGCCACGCTCGCCGAGGTGGTAGCCGTGATCGCCCACGAAGATGACCACGGTCTTTTCCCAAAGCTTCAGGCGGTCCATCGCCGCCATGAGCCGGCCTACTTGCGCGTCGGTCTGCGTCACGCCTGCGTAGTAGTGCGTGAGGAAATCCATCCGGTCGCGGTCATCGAACTGCTGGAACGCGGCTTCGAACGGGCCGCCTCCAAGCGACTGCTTGAACAGCGGTGAGGCGTCGGCCGGGTCACGGTGCAGCGTCAGCGAGCCGGCGGGAAACTGCGCGACGTATTTCTTCGCGACGACGAACGGGTCGTGCGGACGATGAAAGCCCGCGCCGATGAACCACGGTTTGCCCGCGAGCCGCTCCATCGCGGCGATGGCCTGCTGCGCGGTCTGGCCGTCAGACTGGTCGTCGTCGCCCCCTTCAAGGTCGGCAACTTCGCACCACTTGAGTTTGCCGGCGGTGAGATTACGGCGTGGGCCTGTGCTGCCGAGCTTCGTGGGGCGGAACATTTTCGCGTCATCCCACGACCTGCCGTTGTCGAGGAAGCGGTTCTCCGTTTCGCCTTCGACGAGGCCGGCGTGAAAAATCTTCCCGTAGGAAAGCGCCGTCGCGCCGTGCCGCCGGAAGAGCTGCGGCAGCGTCACGATGTCCGGCATCTTCTCGCGAAAGAATGTGCCGTTGCCCGTGATGCCGTTGTGCTCCGGGCGCGTGCCGGTAAGCATTGAGACGCGGCTGGGATTGCACACGGGATACTGCACATACGCGCGGTCGAAGCGCACGCCGCGCGCGGCGAGGCGGTCGAGGTGCGGCGTCTTCGCCTGCGCGTCGCCGTAGCAACCCATCGCGGGCCGCAGGTCATCGGCCATGATGAGCAGGACGTTGTAGCGTGGCGCGTCAGCGGCGTGTGCATGTGCGGCGACGGCGAGCAGAATCGCGAGTAATCTCATGGTGAATGCACGTCTTCTAGCGGAAGCGAGTTACAGTTGCCGACGGACGACGATCAACCAATCCTCGGTCGGGTCGGCGGGAGGTTGACCGAAGGCTCGTTTGCCGCCGCCCTGGATCGAGTTTACGGAACCGTTGACGAGTTCTCCGCCGCTGCGCGGATTGAACCATTTTACGCTGAACTCGCCCGGCGCGGCAGCGAGATCGAGGTCGGTCGTGCCGCCGGCGGGCAGATAGATGAGGTAAAGCGCGCCGGCTTTCGCGAAACAGAACTTCGAGTTGTCGTCCTTCGGGTTGCCGATGAGCGCGTTGGCGGTACTCATTTCAGCGAACGGGATCTTTTCGTCGCGGAAGAAGTCGAGGGCGATGCGGCAGTAGTCCCACGACTTGTCGCGGCTGCGGAAGTCTTCGCAGACGAGATCGTTCTCGGGCAGTTGGTAGCCGAAGTAGTATTCGACTCCCGCGCCGCCGGCCATGAGATTGCCCCAGAGGCAGAATTTGCGAATGTCGTGCATGGTGTAGGCAGCCGAGGCCACGAATCCCTCGCCCGCTTTGCCTTTGGCATCCTTGTCCTCGGCAATGCCGCTGTGCCCTTGGAAGCCAGGGTCTGGCGGCACGCCGAGGCTGGCGGGATTTTGTTCGTCGTGCGCCACGACCCACGCACGCCCAGTGGCGGCGGATTCGGCACGCCACTGCAGTGTCTTCTTGTGCGACTGCTTCCAACTGGTCTGCAGCGACACGCCGGTGAGCAGCGACTTGTCGCCCAGGAGTGGCCGATAAACCTTTTCCATCTCCGGCGGGAAGGTGTGCAGGACGATGTGGTGCCGATAGGGATCGGTGTCGTGGAGGAACTTCACCATGTCCTGCACTTCTTCGGTGCTCTGCGTGTTCTCCTCGCCGATGTTCCAGTTCAAAGCGAGCGCGTGGCCGAAGCGGGCGATGAGCTCCCGGCAATACAGCTTGCGTTCGACGCCGAGTCGTCCGCCGTCGAGGGCTTCGGGACGTCTGCCCTGTCTGCGTTCCATGCCGAGGCGTTCGTCGTCGGATTCGTTCTCCTGAAGTTTGAAGTGCAGATAGAGGCCGAGCTTGGTGGCGTGATCGAAGACGATGCCCCACTGGTCGAGCTTGGAACAGTCGTAGTGCAGCTTCGCGTCGCGCTCGACGAACGGCCAGACGTTGTCACCATCGCCTGCGGCGTTGTAGGTGAGAAAGGAAAACGCATTGACGCCTTTGCCGGCGAGGTAGTTCAGTGCGCCGATCAGGCCGCGGCCTTTGCCGCCGCGCCACGTCGGATCGCCGGACTTCCAGTCGCGGACGTGCGGTTCCCAGGTTTTGAGGGGGACATTCTTCTTGCGGGCCTCGGTGCCGTCGAAGTCGGCATACGCCAACAACGTCTCCGGTGCGTCGGGGCCGGCCTTGAGGAAAAATTCCTTCGACCCCGCGAACTGGAGGTGATGCTTGCCGACATATTGCAGCCGACCGTGCGCTCGGAAATCGCGGCCTGATTTGTCCGTTGTCGCGATCGTGAACTCGCCCGTTTTCCCATCGAACGGCGCGACCGGTTGCGCTGCATTCTCGCCCACCGGCCCGACGGCGACATGCGGCCCGCGCAGAAACTGCACGCTCCACGTCCAGCGCCCCGCTTTGTCCGGCGAAAGATGCGCGCGCCACTTCGTGCCCGCGTCCGCGCCGGACTCGGCGGCATTTCCATCCGCCGCAAAATAGCCCGGCACGAGATACGACGGCGCACCGCTTTCATGCGTGAACGTGACGTTGAAGCGACAATCAGTGAACGGATTCGGCTGCGTGTCTCGCTCTCGGGAAAACGGGCCATCGAGCGTAAGCGTGACTTTGTGCCACTCCTTCAGCTCGCCCGAGATGCTCACGTCACCAGTCCCGTCCGGCTGACGCGGCTCCGCGCGCGTTTCGTCGGTGCCCGCGGCACTCATGCCGCCGACGATTAGCAGCCAACTCAACACACACCAAGAGTTCAGACGCATCGTTGTTTGTCCCATGTGGAGTGATTCGGGCCGGCGATCGTCGTGGTTCGCTCCGCGAACCCACGTTGAAGCCGCGTTGGATCGTTAAACCTGCGTTGGATCGCGGAGCGATCCACGACCATGATCCACGACAATAATCCACGACCATTTTTGATCGCGGGCCGAGGCCGATCAATCGCCGTTGTTGTACCATATACGGGCCAACGTTGCCCGATCGGGCCATGCAGCGATTGCTCAAACCGGAATTCAAGGATTCACAATGACGAGTGTGTCGAATCGAACGTATCGCATCGCCGTGCTGCCGGGCGACGGCATCGGGCCTGAGGTGATGGCTCCCTCGCTGGAAGCGTTGCAGGCCGCTGCGGAATCGGCGGGCGGGTTGCGATTGAACTTCACGTCGCACGCGGCCGGCGCGGAGCATTACCGGTCGCACGGAGAAGCGCTGCCGCGGGCCGTGCTCGATGACTGCCTCGCGGCGGATGCGGTGTTCCTCGCGGCCATCGGACTTCCCGACGTGCGACAACCGGACGGGACCGAAGTGCAGCCGGTGATGATGGTCGGCTTGCGGCGAGCGCTCGGACTGCACTCGGCGATCAGGCCCATCAAGCTGTATCCGGGGGTCGCCTCGCCGCTGCGCGACGTCGGAGCCGGCATCGACTTCGTCATCGTGCGCGAGAATCTGGAAGGGCTGTTTGCTTCGTTCGGCGGCGGTACGACGGTCGGCGATGCGGTCGCGACCGACACCATCGTCATCACGCGCGAAGGAACGACGCGCGTCTGCGAGACCGCGTTTCGATTGGCCGAACGCCGGCGCGGACGACCGCTCGACGGACGTCGGCTCGTCACCTGCGTGGACAAGGCGAACGTCTTCCGCAGCTTTGCGTTCTTTCGCCGCGTGTTCGATTCGGTCGCGGCGGGACATCCGCAAGTCGCCGCCGAGGCAACCTACGTGGACGCGGCGAGTCTGTATCTCGTTCAGAACCCGCAGGCGTTTGATGTGCTCGTCATGGAAAACCAGTTCGGCGACATCCTGTCGGACCTCGGAGCCGCGCTGGTCGGCGGATTGGGGCTGGCTCCCTCGGCCGAGATCGGCGACCGGCACGCGCTGTTTCAACCGTCGCACGGCACCGCGCCGCAACTCGCCGGACAGGACATCGCCAATCCCCTGGCCACCATCCTCAGCGGCGCGATGCTGCTGGACTGGCTGGGCGAAACGCGCGATGACCCGGCCGCCAGCGAAGCCGGTCGGCGGATCGAAGCGGCCGTCGCGCGCGTGCTGGCCGAAGGCCGAGTTCGCACGCGCGATCTCGGCGGATCGAGCGGCACGCGCGCCGTCGGTCAGGCCGTGGTGGCAGCCATTCGAGCGGGAGAATCAACGTGAGCAATTCCAACGTAAGCAACTCGCATCCCGTCGTGCTCGTCACCGGCGCGGCGGGCAACATGGGCCGCAAGCTGCGAGCCCATCTGGAAGGCCGAGCCAACCTGCGGCTGCTCGATCGCGATCCGCGAGGCGATGCGGCGATTCAGGCCGCCGACCTTGCGACCTGGGGCGACTGGACCGAACGGTTTCGCGGCGCGGATTGCGTCTTCCATTTCGCCGCCGATCCGGAAGCGTACCGCTCGTGGCCCGAGCTGATCGGGCCGAACGTCGATGCGTTGATTCACACGTATCAAGCGGCCGCGCTCGGCGGCGCGCGGCGGATTGTGTTTGCCAGTTCCAATCACGTGATGGGCGGCTATCAGGACGATCCGACCGCCGTGTTGTCGGACGCAACGCCGCCGCGCCCCGGACTGAAATACCTCGTCGATGGCACGCCGCGCCGCAGCGACGCGTACGCCGCCGCGAAATTGTTCGGCGAGCGGCTGGGCCGTTGTTATGCCGCGAGCCACGGGATCGAAACGATCGCCGTGCGCGTCGGCTGGATCTGGCGCGGCGGGGCGAACGACCCGAGCAACCTGCCCGCCGAACGCGGCGAATGGTTCCGACTGATGTGGCTGTCCGACCGCGACTTCCTGCGGCTGATGGACTGCTGCCTCACGGCCGACCTGACCAGCAAACTTGGGACCGACAAATGCGTGATCGTCAACGGCGTGTCGGCCAACAGCGGGATGAAATGGGACCTCGAACCCGGCCGCCGCGCACTCGGCTTTGAACCGCTGGACGACATCGCGCGGGTCACGTCCCCGTGGCGGCCATCTTCCGCGGGAACTTCGCCCGCGTGGCCCGACCTGTCGCGGTCGCGTTGGATCGACCTGACACTGCCGCTGCAACGCGGCCTGCGCGGCTTCGATTGGGACACGAAGTTCACGGTCGCCCGCGACGGCTGGAACGCGCGCACGCTGCACGTCTATTCGCACTGCGGCACGCACATGGACTCGCAATTCCATTTCGAGGCCGGCCCCGCAACGATCGACCAGATTCCGCTCGACCGCTGTTGCGGCCCCGCGCGAGTCGTCTCACTGCCGCACACGCAACCGGGCGAACTCCTCACCGTCGCGCACCTGGGACCGCTGGCCGCATCGTTCTCACGCGGCGAAGTTCTGCTGCTGGCGACCAACTGGAGCCGCCATCTCGCGGATTCAGCCCTCTATCGCGATCAACTCCCGCGCATCGGCGACGACCTTGCCCGCTGGTGCGTCGATCGTGGCGTGAAGCTGCTGGGCGTCGAACCGCCGTCGGTCGCGGACGTCAACAATCTCGAAGAAGTGACTCGCATCCATCGCATCCTGCTCGGCGGCGGAATCACGATCGTCGAAGGCCTGACGAATCTCGACCAGCTTCCCGCCGCTGGCTCGTGGTTCATCGCCACTCCGCTCAAGATCACCGCCGCCGACGGCTCCCCCTGCCGCGCCGCCGCGCTCGTCCCCAATTCATGATCACGATGTTCGCCGCTGCAACTCGATGTCGATTTTCGCTGCAGTCGTGCAGCGCGATGGGCCTCGTCAAAGATCAGCGCATGGGTCATGCGGTCCTGCACCCCTCGCCGGAACATGTCCTTGTAGAGCCCCATTCGCCGGCCTCGATGGAACCGAAGCAGCCGAACCGGTCCTGGTCCTAGCAGAGGATCGCCTTGAAGTCGCCGCGCTCCTCGGCGTCGCGGATCATGCGGCGGAATTCCGGCCCCGGCGATTCCCTGCTGCTGTCGCCGGCGTGCAGACTTTGCTAGGCTGGAGCAACCTGCGACCGGAGGACGCAAATGCCTACGAAGCTGACCGAATACGTGCAAACGGCCGAAGCAGCCGCAATCCTGGGCGTGGCGCAGAACACGCTCCGCAAATGGGCCAGGCGCGGTGAGATTCCCATGCACCGCA